>Ga0233430_1000157_pt1 | contig 140172 bp, 111 predicted proteins | sample SI_118_April2016_2_FD_179883 | JGI IMG/M metagenome (GOLD analysis project Ga0233430, IMG submission 179883) | Seawater microbial communities from Saanich Inlet, British Columbia, Canada - SI_118_April2016_150_MG | ecosystem: Environmental > Aquatic > Marine > Inlet | place: Canada: British... | reverse complement strand
TGGCCGCCGCCGGCGCCATGCAGCAGGGGGTCAACCCCCTGGCCGGACCGGAAGCGCTGGTCCATCTGGTCGAGGGGATCCCCTTTGCCGTCGCTCTGCTGTGCATCCTCACCGTACACGAATTCGGCCACTACTTCGCCGCCCGCCGCTGGCAGGTCCGCGCCTCGCTGCCCTATTTCCTCCCCCTTCCCTACATCTCCTTTCTGGGTACCCTGGGCGCGGTCATCAAGATCCGTTCGGCCATCCCCAACAAACGCGCCCTGCTCGACATCGGTGCCGCCGGCCCCCTGGCCGGCTTCGCGGTCGCCATCGTCGCCTGCGTGATCGGTCTGTTGCAGTCGACCGCCGTCCCCATCGGCCATTTCTACGAGCCCCCCATACGGCTCGGGGCACCCCTGCTGTTCAGCGGCCTGGCATGGTTGATCCTGCCCGCCGCACCGGCCGATCAGATGATCCTGCTCTCGCCGGTGGCCTTCGCCGGCTGGGTCGGGCTCTTCATCACCGCCTTCAACCTCTTTCCGATCGGCCAGCTGGACGGCGGCCACATCATCTTCGCCCTCTTCGGCTCCTGGCACCGCCGCATCGCCCGCTTCTTCTTCGCCATCTTGCTGGGTATGGGGCTGTACGGTATTTTATCCCTCATATGGGAATGGCCTCAGGGCTGGCCGGGCTGGCTGGCGCTGGCCTTCTTCCTGACCCTGTTCGGCAAGGACCATCCGGCCCCCTATGACGCTTACATGCCGCTCGACCGGACGCGGCGCCGGGTCGGCTATCTCTGTCTGTTTGTCTTCGTCCTCTGCTTCTCTCCCGTCCCCTTCAGCACTTAAGGCGTTTTTTTTACCCATGCCCTGGAAGCGCCGATCGATTCGCACACACCGCCCGACTCCGAACGGGCTCTGGTTCTGGCTGGTGCTGCTGGCCGGCTGCGGTCTGGACGACAGCGCCGTGGTCGAGTGCCGCTGCACGCCCGAGACCGCAGCGTCGCTCTTTCCCGCCTGCCCCAGCATCTTTGAGGTGGTCGAAAGCGAAGGGAGGGAGTATTGGGTGACCGATGAAGGGGACAGTCTGGATGCCGAACTCGATTGGGTCACCGTGCGCGGCAGCGCCGTCCACGTCGCCAGAGGCAGCGATGGCAGCCCCTTTGCCACGCAAATCCCCGACTGCCCGAGCGGTCAGCGGCTCTCCCTGCTCGAACCGACCCGGCCGGAGTATGCGCTTTTCAATTTGCGCACCATCTTCCAGGCGGCTCCCCAGAGCCGCAACCTGGACCAGTACATGGATCTGCTCACTGCGGATTTCACCTTCCTCCCCGACGAGCAGGATATCCTGCTCCATCCCGAGGTCTACGACACTGCCAGCGATACTCTGTGGAACCGCGCTCAGGAGCGCGGCTTTGCCCAGGCGATTCTCGGCCCCGAGCGCATCGGCGAAATCCGTTTCACGCGCTGGTACAAATCTTCCACCGACGAGCGCATTCTCGCGGAAGACCAGCTGCTCGAGACGTTCAAATTTCCGTACGAAGTCGAATTCGTCGAAAAAGCCGGCGACGGAGGGGAAGCGAGCCTGCTGGCTATAAAGGGATGGATGGAGATAGATCTGGTCACCCCGACCGTGGAAAATGCGGTCTGGACCATCCAGCAGTGGCGCGACGAGCGCGATCCGGCCACTGCCAAGCGCTCGTGGGGAGAACTCCGGGCCGAATTCGCGCGTTGAAGATATATACTGCGGACTTCCAGCTAACGGCGTCCGACTCTACGTGAGGATGCGCCCTGCATTTCCGCACGATACCTGAAAACCAGTTCAGCGGTCGCTGAGATCCGTCGAATGTCTCGATTCCCGCCGACCGCATACACGGAGCCGCTGCGCATGAAAAGAACGAGTATCTGCCTCTTCCTGGCCGCCGGCATGCTGATGCTGAGCGGTTGCAGCAACCCCTTCGCCCCCAAGAAACACACGCCCGAAGGGAATGGTGGGGGGCCTCCCGCACCGGATGCCACCACGCCCGAGATCCTCATGGACAACCTGCATCGGGCGATGCGGGAGCGGGACAAGGACCTCTACGAGAGTCTGCTCGATCCGGACTTCTGGTTTACCGAGACCGACTGCCAGGGTGACCTGATCCTGGCCAACGGCTTTGAAGAGGAAATTGCCATTATGGGCGGCAGCCGGGATGAGTCGCAGCCGGGCGTCTTCGATATCTTTCGCACCTTCGAGTTCGACTTTACTCTCATCCGCCGCAGTATAGAACTGGGGGCGGATTATCCCGAGGCATACGAAGGGGATCCGGACGGCCATCCGGACGAGGACTGGGAGGTTTTCCGCGGTCGGGTGGAGATGCTGCTGCTCGAGTCGAGCAACGAGGGATTCAAAGTCGATCAGACCATGACCTACAAGCTGCGTCTCACCGATGCGGGAGTCTGGAAGATCATCCGCTGGATCGACGATCCTCTCGCCGGCGACTGCGACACCGGCAAGCCGGTAGCCGATTTCACCTCATGGGGCGGTCTGAAGCAGTCCATTAGGTGAGCAAGCGCAATAAAAAGCGGTCGACCCATTCCCGGTCGCCGAGCATGGTCAAGCGGCCGCCGCGCCCCTTCTGGCACCTCGTTTTCAGCGGCGTGCTGGTGCTGGTCGCCGTCGTCGCTCTGCTGCACGCACAGTGGCGCGACCGACCTCGAGAACCGACACCTCCGCCCGCGCCGCCGGTCGTCGCTCCCGCCGCCGACGGATCGGCCCTGGCCGACACCCTGTACGCCGGGGCCGCAACGATCCTCGACGAACTGGGTATCTGGCCCGATTTGATTACCCGCACGCGCCGCGAAAGCGGACCGGACCTGATCCGGGTGCAGGTGCCGGTCGATCTGCCTCTGGCCGTCGTCAACCTCCATCTGACCCGCTATGTCGAGCGAGTCGGGGGGCAGATGCTGCGCGCCGTCGAGGGAGCCTCTGGCCGGCGGGTGGAGATGAGCTGCGGTTTTGCCGGCGAGGCGACCACCCGCTTCCTCCTCGAACGCGCCCGCAGGGCGCGCCGCCGCACCGGGCAAATCGCCATCGTCCTCGACGATTTCGGCTACATGAGCTGGGACAAGCGCCTGATCGAGCGGTTCTGCTCTCTGTCTCAGCCTCTGACCCTGGCCGTCCTGCCCAACGAGGGGAAGGTCGATGCCATCCTCCAGCTGGCGCGGGAACACGGCCACGAGATCATCCTGCATCTGCCCATGGAGCCGGAGGATCCCGAAAAGGATCCCGGACCGGGTGCCATTCGCACCGATGCCAGCGACGCGGAAATCCGCGAGCAGGTGCGCCAAGCGCTGCGCAAGGTGCCGTCCGCCGCCGGCATCAACAATCATATGGGCTCCAAAGCTACCGCCGACTCCCGGGTCATGGAGCAGGTGCTGGGCGAACTCCAAGCCCGCGGCCTGTTCTTCCTCGACAGTCGCACCTCGGCCGAGTCGGTCGCCTTCGGTCTGGCCAAGGGGATGGGCGTTCCCACTCTCAGCCGCGATCTGTTCATCGATCCGGTCGACGACCGCCAGGCGGCGGAGGCGCAGCTGTGGGAACTGGCCGCCCGCGCCGCCCGCAGCGGCAGCGCCATCGGCATCGGCCACGACCGCGAGAGCACCCTCCTGGCGCTCGAGGCGATCCTCCCCCGTCTGGAGATGCGCGGTTTCCGCTTTGTCCCCCTCTCCGCGCTGGCCAGGTGACGCATGACCGATTCATCCGCAGCCAAGGGCAACGCCTTCACTTTTGAACTCGTCGCCCGCGACGAGGGCACCGGCGCCCGCGCCGGCCTCCTCCACACCCCGCACGGGAGTATCGAAACGCCGATCTTCATGCCGGTCGGCACTCGGGCGACCGTCAAGACGCTGACCCAGCGCGATCTGGAGGAGTTGAACGCCCGCATCGTCCTGGGCAATGCCTATCACCTGTATCTGCGCCCCGGGCACGAGTTGATCGATCGGGCCGGCGGCCTGCACGGTTTTATGAACTGGCAGCGCCCGATACTCACCGACAGCGGCGGCTACCAGGTCTTCAGTCTCGGCGAGCTCAACAAAATCAGTGAAGAGGGGGTTCGCTTCCAGTCCCACCTGGACGGCTCCTACCACCTCTTTTCTCCCGAAAGGGTCATGGAGATCGAGCACGGGCTGGGCGCCGACATCATCATGGCCTTCGACGAGTGCACCCCCTTCCCCTGCACCCGCCAGTACGCCGAGGATTCTATGGAGATGACCCTGCGCTGGGCCGACCGCTGTCTGCAGCGCCACGACCAGCTAACGGCGGAGCGCAGCCACCGGCCACCCCAGGCGCTTTTCGGTATCGTCCAGGGGAGCATCTATCCCGACCTGCGCGCCCGCTGCGCCCGCCGGCTGGTCGCAATGGATCTGCCCGGCTACGCCATCGGCGGTTTGGCCGTGGGCGAGCCTCGTCGGGATATGTTCGCCACTATCGAGGAGACTCTGCCGCATCTGCCCGACGGCAAACCGCGCTATCTGATGGGCGTCGGGCTACCCAACGATCTGGTCGAGGCGGTTACCGCCGGGATCGACATGTTCGACTGCGTCATCCCCACCCGCAACGCCCGCAACGGCACCCTCTTCACAGCGGACGGGCGGCTGCGCATCAAGAACGCGAAACACGCCGAAGACTTTTCGCCGCTCGACCCGACCTGTATCTGCCGCACCTGCCGCCACTACACCCGCGCCTACCTCCGCCATCTCTTCCAGACCGACGAAATCCTCGGCCTGCACCTGGCCACTTATCACAACGTCCATTTCTATCTGCAGCTGATGCGCGATATGCGGCAGGCGATTATCGACGGCCGCTTCGCCGCCTGGCAGGCGGAATTTCTTGCCCGTTATCAACCGGTCTGAAGGAGAGCTCTCAGCCAGCGCCTGCTCCCCTTATGGTGCTGCGAGAGAAACACAAGCGGATCACAGGTCATATGTCGCGGTCATTTAGAGAGGAGATGGCGCAGATTTTGCTCTGCATATAAGTGAGCGCCACCACTTGCCAGTCTCCCCCTCCACGGCAATATTTAAAGGGTGCCCGGGAACATATCGACACTGTGAGGAGAGTTCTATGACCTGCCAGCTCGGCATATACGACCACCACGACGATGCTATTGACCAATGGAACGCCCTCATCCATCTGCGCGATGAACGACCTCCCCGCAATCTGCTGCGCGAAATCGCCCCCTTTCTGCGCGAGTTCCACGTCCAGCAGGACATGCGCGACACCGAAAGCCTGGGGGCGTGGCTCATCTGGTATCTGATCGACTCCAGCCTGGCCTCGGCCAACGAGCTGGGCCACATCGCCGTCAGTCGCGAAGTGCGCGGCGACATCGACTACTTCTACAAGATCTCTCCCGGCCTGGTGGAGGTCTTCCGCATCGACGAGCTCCTCGAGTGGCAGCGGATCGCCGCCGCCGAGATAACCCGCGAGCCGGTGGAGCTGGGTATTCTCTAACGTTCTGTCAAAATGAATCTTTGCCAGAACGGCGATCCGCTTCTCTGGCAAAACCGGTTCTCTCTGCAGTCAATAAAAAAAGCCCGGGGGCGAATCGCCACCGGGCCCGTTCCGAAAAACCGCTGTACTCTCTTTTTCTATCCGTCCTCAGTAGTCTGTCAACTAAATTTCTGGCCTGCGGAAATCACGTAAATATTTTATTTACTGAGAGATCTTGATCGAAATTCGTCAAGGTTTTTTCTTGACGAACCACTCAGCCGTAGGTCCGTCCCGCGACCCCCTGCTTCTGATTTTTCTTTGCCTGGCGTATCAATCGATTTCCCCACGGCGTGGGGTATTTCCCGGTGACGCAGCCCAGGCAGAGTGACTCCCGCTCGCAGCCGATCACCGTGCCCAGATCGTCCACCGGCAGGTAGCGCAGACTGTCCACTCCGAGCTTTTTGGCCATCTTCTCGAGCATTTCGGGGCGGGGATTGCCTTTGTAGCCCCGACCGATGAACTCCCGCGCGAACAGCTCATCCAGTGTCGACATGTCGATGCCGTAGAAACAGGGAGAGATGATCGGTGGACAGGCGACGCGCACGTGCACTTCGCTGGCTCTGCCCCTGCCCCGCTTGCTCACCTGCTTCACCAGCGTCTGCAGCGTCGTCGAGCGCACGATGGAATCCTCTACCAGGAAGATCCGCTTTCCCTCCAACACCGAGGGCAGCGGCGTGTACTTTTTGCGGGCGGCATCCCCACGCGTCGAGTCGGGCTGGATAAAGGTGCGGCCCACGTGCCGGTTGCGGATCAGCCCTTCCATACAGGGGATCTTCAGGTGGAACGCAAAGGAATCGGCCGCCGCTTTGGCGGTGTCGGGCACCGGCACTACGATACAGTCGTCGTCGATCTCCTGATCCTCCATTTCGGCCAACTGCTTGCCGGCGGCGGCCCGCGACCGGTACACGCTCGCCCCATCGATCTCGCTGGCCACGTTGGCGAAGTAGACCCATTCGAAGAAACACCTCGACTTGGCGCGCACCGGCGCGAAACGCTCGAAGCGGAGCTTTCCCCGCTCGACGATCGCCATCTGCCCCGGCTCGAGGGCGTGGATCTCCGTAAACCCCATATTCGCCAGGGCCACCGATTCGCTGGCTGCGGCGAACAGACGCCCCTGCACCGCCCAGTGCATCGGCCGGAAGCCGAACGGATCGCGCGCGGCGAACAGACGCCCTTCGGCGTCGAGAAAGACGATGTTGTACGCCCCGTCGAACTGGTCGGCCACCTCACTCATCACCTTCTTCAGGCTCGACATCTTCTCACCGCGCAGTCCGTACGCCAGGGTGTGCATGATGATCTCGGTGTCGGTCTCGAGCGAGAAGTGATAGCCGCGCTTTTTATTCAGGTGGTCGTGCAGAGAAGTGTAGTTGGAAAGAGTGCCGTTGAAGCCGAAGCTGAACCACTTCCACAGCCGGGCGTGGTGTCGCTCGAACGGCTGCGCGTAGCGGGCGTCGTCCGCCCCGGAGGTGGCGTAGCGGGTGTGCCCGATCCCCGCCCGTCCCCCGTACTCGGACAGGATCGCCTCGTGTCGCTCCGGCTGCGACATGTGGAAGACCTCGTTGACCGTGCCGATATTCTTGAAGGTATCGAGTCGCTGGACCCGATCGGTGCTGTAGGTGCTGAATCCCGAAGCGAGCTGGCCGCGGTTCTGCAGATCGAGCAGCATCGGCGGCAGCAGAGGAGCGACGTCGTTGGTCTTTCGTTCCGCTCCGGGAAAGGCCCAGCCGTTCACCGGTTCGTCCAACCAGTAGAGCGCGGCGACGCCGCACTCGTGGTGGAGATCTTCGCTCATTTCACACTCCGATATTCGAGTCCAACACCGGGGGGCCGCGACCGACCATCGATCCGACTGCCGGCAGACTTAAGAACATCGAAGCGAGTTCGCTTTTTGGCAATAGATGGAGCGAGATGAGATCAGTTGACCACCGCCTCTAATCCCAACTCTTGCGCCAGTCCGGTAAATCCCTCCAGCGCCGCCTCGCTCTGCCGTTCCCCTTCCACCTCGCAGGTTGTTCCCAGCCACTCGTATTTGGCGCCGGCCGATGGGTTGAACGGCAGCAGATCGACCCGGGAGAGGCCCAGGTCGCGCACGTGCGCGAACAGACCGCGCAGATTCTCCTCTGTATCGGTGATCTTTGGGATCAGCGGTACCCGGACCCGGACCCGCTCGCCAGCCTGGCCGGCCAGATGCGCCGCGTTCTCCAGGATCTGCCGGTTGTCCATCCCGGTCCAGCGCTGGTGTGCCTCCGGGTCGATCAGCTTCAGGTCGTAGAGCACCAGATCGGCGAAATCGACCAGTGGCTTCAGCCGCTCCCAGCGGCAGGCACCGGTCGTCTCGATCGCCGTGTGGATACCCGCTTCCCGGCAGCCGGACAGCAGCGCCGCTGCAAACTCCGACTGCCGCGTCACCTCTCCTCCGGTCAGCGTCACGCCGCCACCCGAGTGTGCGAAGAACGGCTTCATGCGGATCGCCTGCTCGACCAGTTCGCCGACTCCCATGCGCCGTCCTTTGATTGTCAGTGCTCCGCTGGGACAGTGCTCGACGCACTTCCCACAGGTGCGACAGGCGGACCAGTCGATCGCGTGGCCGCCGTTCACCTGGTGCGCCTGCTGCGGACAGACTGCCGCGCATGCACCGCAGTTGGCGCACCGGTCGCGCACGAACGTCAGCTGCGGCTCGGCCCGCCGCGACTCCGGACTGTGGCACCAGCGACAGGAGAGCGGGCAGCCCTTCAGGTAGACCGCCATGCGGATACCCGGCCCGTCGTGCACTGCAAAACTGTCGATGTCGAAGACCGTCCCCTCGATGCCTGTCGACAGACTCATGAGCGGCCCTCCTGGCGGCGTATGTGGTGTTCCTGCTGTTCCCGGCTGAGCATGGTGAAGTAGGCGCACCAGCCTCCCATCCGCACTCGCAGCGATGCGTGTTTTTCCGGCTCCCACTGGGCCGCTTTCAGCTCCTCGGTATCGGCGACCGTCAGCGTCATCATCGATCCGCCCGCATCGACGAAGCCGCGCACCAGCGCCGCCATCCGCGCCGTCCCCTCCTCTCCTTCCACCAGCTTCCGCGCCAGGCGCAAATCGAGCGGTCCTCCCGCGGCCAGCTGCTCATGCGGCATGCTCGCGTAGGAGAGGATCGCCCCGGGGATTCCCGCCATATCGCGCCCCAGCGCCGGCGAAAAGTTCGACGACACCGGATCCCCCTCCCGGCGACCGTCCGGCGAACTCCCCAGCCCCTCGCCGATGCCGATATACCACGAGAAGGTGGCCACCCCGCAGGGGAATTTGATCGCCGCCCGGTGTGCCTCGGCGTGCTTCCCGACGATCCGCGCGAACTCACCGAGCACCTGCCGTCCCAGCTGGTCCGCCCGTTCGTCCGCATTCCCGTACTTCGGCGCCGCCTGCAGCAGATTGCGCAGCCGCGCGTGCCCCTCAAAGTCGACCTCCAGGGCGTCGCACAGCTCCGCCATCGTCGCCTCCTGTTGCTCGAAGATGACCGTCCGGATCGCCGTCAGCGAGTCGATGGCGTGCGCTGCGCTCTCGGCCAGCATCCCGAACGTCCGGAATTTCGCTCCCCCGGCGGTCAGATCCCGCCGCGTCTCGATCGCTCCCTCGATCAACCCGCTGAGCAGCGGCACCGGGGCGATACAACTGCGCGCGTCGATGCTGTCGATCACCCGCTCGATCACCTGCCCGACCATGCCGTCCACCTGGCTGAGGAACGCCTCCCAGACTTCGTCGAAGCTGGCGAACGCCCGCGGATCTCCGGTATCCGGTCCCCGCTGCACTCCGTCCCGCCGCGACATTCCCCGGTTGAGCGCCCCCTCCAGACAGAACATCAGGCTCAGTCGCTGGAAGCGGAAGTCGGTCCGCCCGGGGATGATCACCTCCCAGCAGCCGTCGTTGGTGTAGTCGAGGGCGTCTTCTCGGGGAAACCCCTCTCCCTCCAGCGCCGGCACCAGCGCCTCGTCGTTGAATAGTGCCGGCATGCCGCCCCCCTCTTTGAGGGTTTCGCACACCCGATGGACCAGTTCTTCCGGCGATTCCCGGTGCAGTCGCACGGTCAGCAGCGGGTTGGTCATCTGGTTGCGCCGGTAGCTCTCCAGCAGCAGGAAGCTCAGCGGATTGGTACCGTCCTTTCCCTCGGGCGTTAGGCCGCCGATGACCACGTTCTGCAGCCAGTGGTTGGTGGCGTCCAGCCGATCTCGCCGCGTCCCCAGCTGCGACGATGTGCCGTGCCGGGTGCGCTGCGAAAAGTCGAGCTCCTCCTCTGCGCGCTCCTCGGGCCGTTGTTCCTCAGTCGTCTGCGCCCGCTCGTTGAACTTAAGACAGAAGCAGTCGACCAGCTCTCCGGCCCGCTCCCAGTCGAGCCGCCCCGCCTCCAGGTCGGCGCGCAAAAACGGCCAGGCGTACTGGTCGAGTCGTCCTGCGGCATTGCCGTTCATCGTCGCGTGGAAGATTGCGTGCAGCAGCCAGACCGACTGCAGCGCCTGCCAGAACGTCTGCGCCGGTCCGGCCGGCACCTGACGCAGATTGATCGCCATTTCGCGCAGCTCCTCCTGGCACTCTCCGGTCGTCTCTTCCGCCTCCTCTTCACAGCGGGCAGCCAGCCGAGCGGCGTATTCCATCACTCCGTCGACGGCGATGATCACCGCGTTGAGAAAAGCGCTTTCCTCCTCGTTCTCCGCTCTCCCGCGCCCGTTTTTCGCCTCTTCGCGAATGGAGCTCAGTCCCCGGTTCAGCAGACGCGGATAGTCGGGCACGATGTGGCCGAAGACCGAGTGCGTGGTCAAGCCCCACCGGGCCGCTTCCTCCCGCTCCGCTTCGGTGGTGTATTCGGGGAATCCCCACTCGGCGTGCAGCCGCGGCTCCTCCAGGGTCATCGACCCGGCGAACAGCTGCCCCTGCCACAGTCCGTCCGGCACGTGCGCCAGCTTCAGTGCGATCGCCCTGGCCTTGCGCACCACCAGCGGCTCGCCCAGCGAACGTTCGTCGATGCGCTCGGGGCAGTCCCAGCCTACCGGCGGCTGCGCCATCGCCGCCCGCACTCGTTGCCGCAGATCGGTCACCCGCTCCGAATCGCTCCGCTTCCGTATCCGCGCAATGCTTTTCAAAGCTATCCTCCCTGCTGTGGACAGAATACCGGCCACCCACCCGTGAGCTTGAGCACCTCGAGCTTGAACTCCAGATTCTGCCGCCGCACCGGAATCATGTCGACCACTGCGAAGCCACAGGTGCCGAGCACCTTGTCCAGGCTGACGATACAGGATGGGCTGCCGCCCCCCCGACCCCCGGCCACGCAAATCCCCAGTGCCGGCTTGCCCTCCACCTTCTTCCGCCCCTCCTCGTGGGTACAGATCCGCCGCAGTCGATCGAGAAAGGCGCGCATACTCTCGCTCAAATCTCCGTAGTAGACCGGCGTGGCGAAAACCACGGCATCCGCTTCGACGATCTTCTCGACCAGTCCGGCGAAATCGTCCTCTATGACGCACTTCCCCTCCGTCCGGCAGATGCCCCAGCCGCTGTCCTCGCACTGCCGACAGCGCTCCATCTCCAGCCCGGGCAGGAACAGTCGCTCCACTGCGCTCCCTCCACCCTCTGCCCCCTCGCAAAAAGCATCTACCGCTCTGGCCGTCTGGCCTTGCGGATTGCGACTCCCCAGGATCATCAGCACTTTCATCGCTCGCTCCTCCCCCAATAGCGAAACCTCCCTCTCTTTGCGCCCCACCGCCGCCCCGACATCCGACAGCGACCGCCGCTTCCAGAGAAAGAGATTCCAAAGTTCTGTATATATTTGATATTTATAAATTACCGCCGATAATCCGCACTGTCCACAGCCGTGCGCCGGCCATCTTTTCCGGCTGAAATCCGCGCACCTCTACCTCGCCGGCAGAGATAAAACCCGGCCCCGTCTTCACAGCAGCCGAATTTTTATTAGATTGTTACCTTGGTTTGCAACCGATTGCGTTTCATCCGTTTGAGAAAGGATTGCATCTTGTTCGACTTTATCGACTCAGCCCACGCTATGGGCACCGGGCCCGACGGAGGCTCCGCCAACCCGATCGCCTCCCTGCTCCCCTTCGCGCTGATGTTCCTGGTTCTCTATCTGCTGATCCTCCGGCCGCAGATGAAGAAGCAGAAGAACCAGCAGAAAATGATCGACGAGTTGGAGAAGGGCGACCAGATCGTCACCAGCGGCGGCATCCACGGTTCTATCGCCAACATCAAGGACGACATTATCGTCGTCAAGATCGCCGACAACGTCAAGATCGAAGTCTCGCGCGCCGCTGTTTCGCGGGTCAAGAACAAAGAAGAAGAAAAGAAGTAGGCGACGGCTAGCGTATGAGGCTGATTTTCATGGGCACTCCCCAGTTCGCCGTGCCCACCCTGCGGCGCCTGGCCGCCAGCGACCACCAGATTCTGGCCGTTGTCACCAATCCGGATCGGCCGCAGGGGCGAGGTCGCCAGCCAGCCTCGCCCCCGGTCAAGAGCATCGCTTTGGAACTGGGGCTCGAGGTGATGCAGCCCGCTTCTATCAAAGAGCCCGAATTTGCCGACCAGTTGCAAGCGCTTCGCCCCGATCTCTTCGCGGTCGTCGCCTTTTCCATCCTGCCGCGTCGCCTCCTGCGCATTCCACCTCTCGGCTCGGTAAACCTGCATCCTTCACTGCTGCCCGCCTACCGCGGCGCCGCGCCGATCATCTGGGCGGTGATCAACGGCGAGACCGAGACCGGCATCACTACCTTCCGCCTCAACCCGCGCGTCGATGCCGGCGATCTCCTCTTGCAACGCCGCGTGGCCATCGACCCGGACGAAACCGCCGGCGAATTGGACGCCCGTCTGCGCGAGCAGGGGGCGGATATGATGCTCGAAACCATCGATCGCCTGGAAGCCGGCAATATCGAGCCGTTGCCGCAGGACGACGCCTGCGTCAGCCGTGCCCCCAAGCTCACCCGGGAGGATGGTCACATCGACTGGAACCAGCCCGCCGCCGCCATCCGCAATCGGATTCGCGGCACCAACCCGGTGCCCGGTGCCTTCACCGAGTGGAATGGAAAACCGCTGAAGATCCACCGCGCCCGGCTGTGCGAAACCGATCTGGACGCCGACCTGGACAGATCCGAGCCGGGCTGCGTGCTCGTCGCCGACCCGCGCCAGGGTCTGGTAATTGCCACCGGAGAGGGCGGTCTGGAGCTGAGCGAGGTCCAGCCGGCGGGCAAGAAATCGATGGAGGGAATCGCCTTTGTTCGCGGCTATCAGATCGCACCCGGCGACCGATTCGGCGCGCCGCCGGCCTGACCGTCCGTGTCCCTCCTCAGCCGCTCCCTCCTCCCGCTCCTGCTGATCATTCCCTGTCTGGCCGGTGCCGCAGCACCGACAGCGGTCGATGCCGTCGCTATAGCTGCTGAAGCAGTCGATGCCGATAGCCTGACTCTTCCTTCCCCCCGCTCCGCTCTGATCCGCTCCGCTTTCCTGCCCGGCTGGGGCCAGCTTTACAATCACAAGCCGTTCAAAGGTCTGCTCTCCGCGGCCACTTCGACCGGCATCCTGGGCTGGGCAATCTCCACTCAGCGCGACCTGAACCGGCTCTCTAAAGAACTTGACAGGGAAAAGCAGGCGCCCACCCCGGACTCCAACCGCCTCAAGACTCTCCAGACCCGCGTCGAAAATCGGGCCGGCGACCGCAATACTCGCGTTCTCTATTTCGCCCTCTCGGTGACCTTCTCCGCCCTCGACGCGTATGTCGATGCTCACCTGACCGATTTCGCCGCTGGCGAGGAAGTGGTGAGCCTGATTCCACGGGCGGACGGCGTCCTTTTGAGTCTGCACCTCGCCTGGTAAGTCCACAAAAGTTATCTCAAACGATTTTATGTTTTCGTCAGCATATTTAATTTTTAAATATTATGTAATCTACAAAAATTCAACAATCTCATCCTAAGATATTGTTTTATATATTATTGAAGTAATATAAAAATACCTATACAAATGGTCACTTTAAAAATTACATCTCCAGCACCACCTTCAGCGCCCGCTCCTGCGGATCGAGCCAGGTCGAAAACCGTTCGATCACATCCCCGTATCCCGCCCGGTGCGTAATCCACGCCTGCGCGTCGATCTGTCCCCCTTCCAGCAGCGGCAGGATGCGCGCGAAGTCCTCCTTCAGCGCGTTGCGGCTGCTCAACAAGGTCATCTCGCGGCGGTGAAATTCCGGGTCGTGGAAGCGGATGTCCGCCTGCACGAATCCCACCAGTACCAGCCGGCCGGCCTGCGCCACGTATCCGAAGGCGGTCTCCATCGCCGCCGGGCTCCCCGTCGCCTCGAAGACCACCGTGGGCAGCTCTCCGCCCAGCACCTCCCGCACCGCGGCCAGTCCCTCCTCCCCGCCCCCGACGCACTCCACCCCGAATCCCTCCCTGCACAGCTTCTGCCGGTGCTCGTCCAACTCCATCGCCAGCACCCGCGCTCCGGCCAGCCGGGCGAATTCGATCACCGCCAGGCCGATCGGCCCGGCTCCGACCACCAGCGCCGTCTCCCCCTCCATCAGGCCGGACCGCTGCACCGCGTGTGACCCGATCGCCAGCATCTCCACCAGCGCCAGCTGCTCCAGTTCCAGGCTCTGCGAGATGTGCAGCTTTTCCGCCGGTACCCGGATCAATTCCCGCATCCCTCCGTCCACGTGCACTCCGATCAGCTTCAGGCGGTCGCAGCAGTTGCTCCGTCCCCGCCGGCAGGCCTGACATTCGCCGCACTCCAGATACGGCTCCACCGCCGCCCGGTCGCCGGGTCCGACGTCGACCACCCCTTTGCCCACCTCCACCACTTCCACCCCCAACTCGTGACCCAGGATTCGCGGATACGAAAAAAACGGCTGCGTCCCCTCGAAGGCGTGCAGGTCGGTGCCGCAGATTCCCACCTGCCGCACCCGCACTATCACCTCGCCCTCTCCCGGCCCTGTCGGCGGCTCGGTCTCCGTCCGCTGCAGCCTTCCCGGTTCCTCCAGAACAATCGTCTTCATTCTCTTCCTCCATACGGGTTCTCCATGGTCGAAGAATATACGCATCTTCCCCCACACCATCATATCCCCATCTTGTAGAACAGAACGAATCGCGCTATGTTCTGAAGCCGTTGCCGATCCACATCGACGCCATTCTACGAGGCTCAACCATGACCCGTTATCTATCTCTTCTGTTTCTTCCTCTCCTTCTCCTCAGCTGCGAGAACGATTCTCTGAAAGACCGGGAAAACCCCGCGCTCTCCGTGCCGATACGACCTCTACCCAACCCGGACAAAACCGAGCTCCAGCTCGAAGCCCAGGTCGCCGGCCGCTATATCGCCAGCATCTTTATCGATGAAGACGATTGGTCTGCCATAGGCGCCGGCCAGGAAGTACCCATCACCTTTCGCGCCACCGGCATGAGCCAGGTCAAGCAGTTTCGCCTCAAACTGCAGGTCGAGCCGATCGAAGCCCTCGATCTATCCGCCTCCCGCTTCACCTCGATCGATCCGTTTTTTGTTCCGGGCATCGATATCCCCGTGGCGAACCAGCTCGAGACCGGTGCTGCCATCTTCGGCCCCCAGCAGGTCGAGGGAGACGGTCTTCTGGGCACCCTCACTTTGCGCACGAGCCCCACCTTCGCCGCTGGCACGAAGGTCCGCATACAGGTCATCCTCTTTTCCATCGGGCCCAGCTCCACCGAAAGGGACGAATATTCGATCGACGAGCTGCAGCTGGGCATCGTCGTCAACGGGCCGTGAACCTTCCATTTGTGGACTTGACGGAAGCGGCATCGTAGTTTAATTTTTAGTCCTTCGTGGGGCTGTAGCTCAGTTGGGAGAGCGCTTGAATGGCATTCAAGAGGTCAGGGGTTCGATTCCCCTCAGCTCCACCATTCTAAATTAAACGGACAGAAGGAGTTACGAGAGTTAGCATTCTCGGCCTTCTGTCCGTTTTTTCGTTCTATCTAACGCCTGTCTAACAGATCGCGATAACGATACTCGACCGACTGCGTCGAGGCACCACCAGGAAACGCGCTTTTGGCAGCGGTTGCCGAATCTAAGAATGACCTTCGCATTGATTACGGGGCAAATCCCATCCTTTTCTCAGCATCACGACAGTCACATTGCTCATTTCCTCCTCCTCAAACCTCGACCTTCAACACCACGACCGTCATATCATCTCCCTGCGATGCCTCGCCAGTAAAGGTCTTCACCTCATTTATCAGGTAGTCAAGAAGTTGGGGCGCTGACAAGTCATCCTGACACCCCTTCCTGATGGTTTCCGCCGTTCTCTCGAATCCGAACATCTCTTCCTGAGAATTTTCCGCTTCAATTATCCCATCGGAGCAGAAAATAACCCGGTCCCCAGGTGCCAACTGTGCCTCAATTACCGGATAAGTTGCTTCCGCACGTACTCCCAGAGGATACGCGTCGACCTGGAGTTCGGAGATTTGGCCAGTAGAGGCCTTGAAATGGTAGGGGTATGGACATCCACCGTTCGAGAATCGGAACTTCCTGGTGGCAGTATCCAACTCCCCCATCGCGAAACAGACAAAAGTACGCTTGTCCAAGGTTTTATGGAGCGTCTGGTTCAGGCTGGGAAAAAGGTCAGCCAAGCTCTCTCCATGCTTGATCTCACTCTCTAACACTCCACTGAACATCATTACTGGAACAGCTGCTTCCATGGCGTGGCCTGTGACATCAGCCAACGAGATTGCTATTCGGTCATCTGAGATTTGGAAGTACTGAAAGAAATCTCCTCCAACATGGTTAGCTGGAATACATCGCCCTGATATATCAAAACCTTTGATAATTGGAGATTCGGTGGGCATCAAACCCATTTGCATGTCGTGGGCGGTTTGGAGTTCTTCTTCGAGTTCATTGATGATCTGAGCTTGAGCTTCTTGTAATCGCCGGTGAGTTTTTTCCAAGTCTTGAGTGCGCTCTCTCACGAGTTCTTCTAATTCGATGATCTTCTGGTCTCTTAGGTCAGGAACAACTTTCAGTTTTTTCTCGACTACTTCAGAAAAATTAAGGTCTCGGTCGATCGCTCTTACCTGGAAGACGTATTCACCAGGAGAAAGATCCTGGTAATAGGCACGTATTTCTCTCGTTGGTTTCTGCCAGTTATCCTCGTAACCACTCAGACGATAAGTATAGAGCATGTTCCTGAGAGGGGTGCGAAAGCTCATTCCTCTGAACTCGAATATTAGCTGCTTGACCGAGTCATAAATCGTTATTTCTTCCTCCGCCCGGTATATTCGGTCCGCAATCACTTGCCCTAAACGTAAACGGGGAGGAATATGGCTTGGGACGTATCTGACAAGACCATTTATAGTCGCAAACCAGAAAATCCCATTGCTGCCCTCCGTAATCTGAGAGGTAGATCCGATTAAATCAGAGTCGATAGTCTGGAAAATATGTCCATTATACCTTGCAACACCCCCTTCTGTACCGAACCAGAGATCACCTTCGCGGTCTTCGTAGATGCACTGCACATGATTGTTAGGAAGTCCATTTTCAACACCAAAATTGTGGAACTTCTTCCCATCGAATTTGCTTGCTCCTCCAACTGTGGCGATCCATAAGTTGCCGTTTCTATCCTCGATAATATCTTCAGCGGTATTATGAGGAAGCCCATTTTCAACCTCATAAAACTCTATCCCTGTTTTCTCATTGAATCTTCCGACACATCCTCCCTTGAAAACACCTTCCTGAGTTCCTACGGTAAACCATATGTCATGATCGCGGCTCTCAAGTACGGCTGTTATAACGTGCCATCTATAGTTGACTTGAACCACTTCTGAGATGACGTGTCCATCATAACGGAGTATCTGTAAGGTATCTCCTTTCTCGTGCCCAATCAGCAATCTACCTTGTCTATCCCCTGTAACAACCGTGACTGCTCCAGAGAGAATCTCTCTTTGAGGATCTATGCTGCCAACTCTTCCATTATCCAAATAACCTAAGCCGTTTGAGGAAGCAATCCACAACCGCCCGTTTCTGTCTTCATAAAATGTATAACATCGTGTAAATTCCTTTCCTTCCCCTCCCTCTATGATAGCAATCGCAGTGCCATCAAACCGCGCAATCTGGTTGACAGAAGGTATCGCCATATCTCCGAATCCCATCCACAGAATCCCCTGTCTATCCATCCAGAGACAGTTTACTTTGCTTTGAGGCAATCCATCCACTTCTGTGTAACACTGAATGCTCTGCGGGTCGTAGCAATTGACTCCCCCTCCCCATGTCGCAAACCAGAGATGCCCCTCGCGATCTTCGAGCATAGCGTTTACTGAGGAAAAAGCTAGACCATCCTGAGGGGTGAAACATTGAAATCCGCCATCCTCAAACCAATAGGCTCCCCGACCGGTAAGAAACCATACTCTTCCCTGCCGATCTCGCTGTATTTTTCTGGCTTGCATGGAGCCGAAATCATGCAAGATCTCTAATCCCTTCCTTTGGTCCGTTTTAAATTGCCCCAAGAATCCCTGGCCACCTATCCATAATCTCCCCTCTTCATCTGAAGCAGTGACTGAAAAAGCAGGAGAACCTCGTTTAGGGTCTTCAAGAACACGGTGAAAATGCTCCCCATCGTAATTCAGCAAGCAACCTTCAAACCCAAACCAAATCTGTCCTCTTGCATCTTCAGTTATCCCCCAACACTCCCCCCAGCCTGAAGAGGATAGAGATTTGTCTCCGCAATCTCGGATATAATCAGGTTTCAGATTGGAAAACTTTTTATCATCGTAGAATCCCATCATCTCGTGCCCAGCGAACCAGAGATGTCCTCTGCTGTCTTCGAAAATAAAGGAGATCCAGTCCTGGGATAGCACATCATCTTCACTGAAACAATGGAAGGAGCGTCCATCATACCAACAAGCACCTTCATCAGTGCCAAACCAGAGGCGTTCCTGTGAATCCAGATAGATCGAAAACACCTTATTATTGCATAAACCGTCTTTAGTGGTAAAATTCACAAACTCATTCCCATCAAAACGACTTACGCCGTTAGAAATTGTGGCAAACCACAGATAACCTTCTGCATCCTCAGCGATATGTTCCACCCGTAATCCACCCAAACCATGTGCTGTGGTGTAGGTTTGCCAGACTCCCTTTCGACTTAGTTTCTGAGACGATCTATCTTCCATTTCTCATTTCTTTCGTTACCCCGTGGGTAGTGTTCCCTCAACCGGCACCGCAATCGCGACCGCTCCATTGTGGGAGTAGGCGGAGTTTGGCAGGAGTAGAGTGAGAAGGAAAAAAACATACCCGAGAATGTTCACCTTGGGACCACCGCTGCAATAAGCCATTGAGTCCACACCTCTCTCAAGAATCAGCCAGGACCACAGATATTCTGCTCTGAAGGTACGCAACGAAATCACCGGCCATCAAGCTCAAAAAAAACCAGCCCATTCTTGGACTGGCCTGACCCAGATTCCGCCTTCTCGATCGGCGATAATACGGAACTTGAAAACAGGTATGCAATACGGCGGAATCGATGTCTGCGGCAAGTCGTTGTCCCAAGAAGGCCAGGCGAGTACCATAGAACGACGAGAAGGGCCGTTTAACGGGCAGGAGCACCCCATTGTTCACCTCAGCACGAGAGACCACTGGCGGGGCTTACAGAGGCCCTCTGGAGCATCCTGTCAGGCTGTCTGCGGAGGCCATTAGCAGGGGATTTCCCACTCCTGCAAAGAGAGCGGTTTTCAGGCGGATGTGAACTGGATTTCGGAGCCAATATTTCTTATATTCTTGGGTAGAAATCGAGGCGATTTGTTGCCGCTTGCAGGTCTCGTTAATCCGCTGCTAAAGAGCTTCTGGCGCTGTATCTAAACCCAGGCCTCTTGTCTGGGTTTTTTTGTCGATACCCCTGCCCCAGACGCCTATAGGCGACCGGGGTATTTCTTGTTCTAACGAAAGGAGAACGATACCAGACGACCGAGTTGCTACGCCGACGCGATGAAGGGCCATTCGCGGCAACCGGTAGAACCTCACCCAAACTGCGCATGATGCGCTTAGGAGGAGAACGTGGATACCGATCTCAGCAGCGAGAAAGAGCGCGCCGATTTCATCTTGGATCAGGGACCATTTCGGGTGGAGTTTCTGAACACCTTGCCGCCGCACGTCGCAGAGGATTACATCCTGACGGCGGACTCGCATCTGACGAGAGTGGGACCGGAGAAGTTCCTGGAGAACAGGGAGGCGCTGAAGGAATACGCCGAGGAGTGGATCTTCCAGGAGAAGTGGGAGGGGTCCCCGGTGACTCCCAATTTACCCAATCGACAGAAGAAGAGGATGAGATCGGACGACGGTGGTGGGGAGAAGCCGGAACCGGGGAAAGACGCCTCGATGAACTCTTCCGACAAGCCGGAACACTCGTTGAAGGGAAGCCTGGCGTTGGAGATTATACAGGAGCTACAAGAGAAGAGCATCCTGCCAATGGAAGGGTAGTCAAAAAGAAGCTGTCTGCACCATTTTTTTTCCTTGAGTTACCGGTTGAGGCTACCGGCGTCTGAGGATTCGCTAACTTTCTTATCTCGGATATGTTTTGGTGTCTTGACAATTAGCTGTTATCGCGGTCTCAACTTGACAATTAGTCCCCCAAGTTCTGCCCTCTACCGTGTTCTCTCGACCGTCGCCGAGTGTTGGATCTGACGATGATCTTCTGCACGGTTTCCGGTCGCCGCCTCACACGTCCAAGATGACCTCTGAATACCCCCTGGGAGCGCCTGTAAGCGCGCTGAAGCGGCGATCGACTCCTGGAACTTGCTTGGGTATTCAGAACTCCCCCAAACCGCTTTCTCGCGCGTATAAATCCCCCTTCCCATGGGCTTCCCGATTCGGCCGGAACCGCCACTCAACCGACCTGGTAACGCGATGCCCATTGACAGGCCACCGTCATGGCGAACCGCCGTCTTCTTCTCTATTCTGGTCGAGGAGATCGCGAGGGTAATCTTTATCTATCGCGATCTCCTCTTCTTCACTTAAGCCCGGAGGAAGGAGCAAAGTCGAAACCCCATTGCCATCAAATGCGGGGGATATCGACCGGCGGCTCCAGGAGGATGGCCCTCTTGCCTGGCTCTTCTTACCCGAAGCGGATGTGTGTTCAGAGGTGGTTTTTTCCGCACCAGGCTGTTCGCAAACGTTCACTTGACATTTAGCACATGTCACTTGACCTAAATGTCAAGCGAGAAGTTGACATCCGAACCTAAGCTCCCCGTCACTATGTCGACCGTGTTCCAGTGCTTTTCGGGGGTTGACGATGCAATCCACTCAGTTGAGATGGCCCCATTCCATCAGACATTGGTCGGCACTGCCTACATCAGGGAAATCGGCCCCGTAAAACCGCCCGTACTGGACAATCGCAGGGCCGCTGGTGTTTTGATACTCGTCGTGGAGATCGACGTTCTATGGGCGTCTCAGCGGCCTGTAGGCCCCCCTATATTGACCGTTCTTGGGACTGGCGGTGTGTTGGCCTATTGCGCTTGAACGCCTCCTGAAGAGCAGAACGCCATCTTGGAACCGCAGAAGGATGCTATCGTTAACAATCAGGCCACATAGACTTTCTCCAACTCCGCCAAATCCCACTCCAAATCCATCTCTTCAAATAATACTTTTGCCTTCTCCAGATACTCCTCTGCGCTGATGCCGCTGAGGTCTTTGTATTTGCTTTGAGATTCCAATAGTCGTTTGCCTACCTCAAAATAAGTGCGAGAAAGCTCTAACTTGGCACCCAACCGCTCTCCTTCGACGATACTCTTTGTCCACCAAGAAAGAGCTTTCTTCTGTTTGTCGATCAGCCAGAAATAGCACCCCATGGATCTGAATGACTCGATGCGCGTAAAAATTGTCTTTTTATTATTGGCAATCATCTTTTTGCCGGACTTCAAAGCGGCCCCGCGGTATTCTTCTATTTCTATCTTTTTGCCGTTCTTCATGGCAATTTCCAATTGAAGAATATCATAGGCTAACTGGCACTCAAGAAGCATACTGTGTGCCATTGGATATGTTGTGATTCCCGAGGACGTTTTATGGGCATCTTGCAGCAATTCTTTTGCACTTGAGAAATCGCCCAATAGCATGTGGATATGTGCTACTTGAGAATACGTAGGTATCAGATAGATCTCGCAACCAGGCCTTTTCAAGAACGAGACTGCTTCCTTTGCAGTCTCAAGTGCGCCATGCAACTGGCGAAATTTCGTCATTACCAGGGCCTTAAGCCATAGTCCCAAAGCCATAGCGTCGTCATTCTCATATACATTACTGATCTCAAAAAGACTATCCGCTAACTTGTGGGCGAAAGCAGCATTCCCCTGCTCGATTTTTGGATAGGTTTGCCAGTGGGTGTAATGTACCACGAAGAACAATTCACCGAGATCCAAACTCCGCTTAACTAAATCTGAATCGTAATCCTCGACGACATCCCAATCGCCGACATTGATACAGTGAGTCAATGCGTGTGTTTCAAACCAGATTGCAGCTCTCGCGTCACCCTTATCTATTTTTTCTTCAACGAAATCGAGCGCCTTTTTCCCCAGTTTAAACGAAATACCAGTCAAAGAGAATAAAGGTATTGCTCCTGAGTACCATCCTCCCCCGTTATCGACTTTCGCCAGATCAAACTTGGGGAGTATTTTGCCACAATAATAGAGTTCTTCAATGAAATACCTTTGGGGATCTGCAATTACTAAAGCTGTAGTTCTTTCAGCGAACAATCTGCTTATCTCATTATCTCTTTTATCAGGGACTCGCTTCCACTTCAGGCGTGGAAAATAGAGACTAATAAATAGAGAAGAGACGCTGTTCAGAAGCCGCCATACTATCGAAAGTGGAGATTGGGGAGACTTAAATCCATACCGTGCCAGACAACTATCGAAGTATTGTATTGCTTCAATCATATGTCCCTTGCAGAGAAGAGCATAGGCGATATTCTTTTCCATCATCGCTACCTTCTCTTCATCCACCTGGTCGCCATACCTCTTTAGGTAAATAGCCAACGCCTCTTTGAAGAAGTGAAGCGCCTCATTCGATGCTGAAGATCTCAACGCTTCCTCTCCAGCTTTGAGCATAAATTCCTCGGCTTTTTCCCAATCTTCGGCCTTCCCGTAATGCATTGCCAACATGCCATAGAACTCGTGCAACCGCTCCGAGAATACTTTCTCAATTGAATTAGCGACGCTCCGATGAAGTTCCTTCCGCTGTTGCAACAGTATCGATTCATACGCCGCTTCCTGCGCCAGGGCGTGTTTGAACAGATACTCTATCTCTTCCTGTCTCTCGCCTTCCTGAATCAATTGCACACTCTCCAGATAGGACAGGCGTTCATCCATATCCTCGGTCGCCGTAGCAATCTCAGACAGAATCTTGTAGAAGAAGCTCCGGCCAATCACCGCAGCATTCCTCACCAATGTGCGCGTCTTCTCATCCAATCGGTCGATGCGTTCCATCAGAAGATCGTGGATGCTGTTGGGGACCACCACGGATTCAATCTGGGAAGTAACCTCAAATTTCCCTCTTCTGATCTCGATCATACCTTCGTCGATAAACGAGCGGATCACCTCTTCGATGAAGAACGGATTGCCCTCCGAACGGTCGATGATTTGCTGTCGGACCGCAGTTGGCAACCCTTCGATCTTCAGCAGATTGTGAACGAGTTCGTCTGATTGAGTTCCACTCAGCGCCTGTAGAGGGATATCAATGGTGTAGTCTCCGTACTCCTCATGGACGGTTTGCCATAGACGATTCCCGGTTTCTTCGTAATCGGGACGGAAGACGTTGATAAACAGAATGCGGTTATCTGTCAGTAACCGGAAGAAGGACAGCAACAATTCCAGCGAGCTTATATCGATCCAGTGCAGATCCTCAATGACTATCGCCAACGGCTTCTGAATGGCTAATCTTGTCAGTAAATCACGGAAGTTCTTGAGAATGAGCTTCTCCAGTGCTTCCCCTTCGATGCCTTTGACGCGCTCCGCATGTTTGCCGGTCAGTTTCATCCCCATCAGCGTAGCAATGAAAGGAAAGATCTCATCCGCTTCATCGGGAGCCGTATGACGAACGGCCCTTTCCAGTTTTTCTCGGGCAGCCGTGTCACTCTCCTCTTCCTCGATCTTTGCCCAGTCCTTCAGGATTTCGATGAGCGGGTGAAAACTCAAATGGGTGCCGATCGATAACCCTCGTCCTTTGAGATAATGGACCTTCTGGAGATCCTCTGACTGCTCAAATTCTGCGAGCAATCGAGATTTCCCAATTCCAGCTTCTCCGATGATATTGACAATCGAGCCTTCGCCATTGATCACTCTGAGCAAATGGAGACGGAGTTTGTCCAGCTCTTCATCCCGTCCCACCATCTTGGAGCTGATCATCCGGCTCTCACCCAAGCGGCGATGGTGGACTTGCTCCTTGACGGAAAGCAATTCATAAACGGGAACGCGCTGCTCTTTACCCTTGAGGGAAATGGGGGATAGGGCTTTGAACTCAAAATCATCTCTGGTGAGATTGTAGGTTGTCTCACCGACATAGATCTGTCCCATTTCCGATGCATCTTCCAGCCGGGACGCCAGGTTGACCACGTCGCCGATCACCGTGAACTCTCGCTTCTGCCCTCCGCCTAATTGACCGGCGATGACCACGCCACTGTTGATCCCAATATGGATATCCAGAGGTTTCTCCAACTGCTTCTCTTGGTTGAAACGATACAGGCTGTTGCGTAAATCGATCGCCGTGTTGATGGCTTTGTGGGGAGCCTCCTCGATCGCAGTGGGGACACCAAAGAGCGCCATGACACAATCGCCCATGTATTTGTCGATATGCCCCCCATGCCTCTCGATGACCGCCGCCATCATGCCAAAACACTCATTCATGAGAGACGTAACATCCTCTGGGTCCATCTTTTCCGACATGGCGGTGAATCCAGAAAGATCCGCGAACATGATGGTGGCCTGTCGACGTTCGCTCTCTTGGGGGATGGATCTCTCGTTAGTCATGGAATCGCTTCTCCTGTAGAACATGATGCAAGGCGCTTATTCAGCCATATGGTACGGATTTTTCAGCGTCGGGTGCAAACTCCTCGCTCATATACAGAAAGGCCCCGAAGGGCTTCCTGCGTCCCTTCAGGGCCAACTACGACCTCAGTATCGTTTTCCTCTGCTATCTCCGGGCAGCGTCCCACCCAAGTGGTGGGTCGCATTCCCGATAATATTGGCTCCCCAGTATGCTCCTACCAGAGGAGGGGAAAATCCATCGCGACTATGGGGCGAACTTCTGGATGCGCCGATTGCCCACGTCGTCATCGTTGCTCTTGATCGGCACCCCCCTAAAACAGGGGGCAAACGGCCTTAGAATCGTCGATCGGCTCTTCCAGGGGGTCCGATCCCCTTCAGCCTCTTCGAACGCAAAAAAACACCTCATCGCAGCGATTTCTACCCGAAGATCATCTCTGCTACTCGACAGACCGTGGGAGCGGATGGCGACCCCCAATTCACCGTGGGTCCCATCCTCTATAATTCTACCCCTCCCAACACGACCGGCTCAACATAAACCTGTAAAGCTATACGAACTCGACTATGTCGGTGGGCAGACACTGGAGATCGCGGCACAGATGGGAAAGCGTATTGGGATCTATTCCCTCGGCACCCTGAGCGATGATTCTTTGGATATGCAGGTAGTTGGAGAGCATGAGTTCGGGCTTGCGCCCTTCCAACCTTTGTTCGACAGCCTCCACCTTGAAGCGGATCATATAATCTCCATAGCCTGTATCGCAGAGCTTCGTGAGTGGGGGTTAGCCAATCCGCGCCATTACCACCATGGTCTGGTCGTCCTCTTGAGGAGTTTCACCAGAAAAGGTTTTTACTTCGGAGAGTACCCGATCAATCAACTCCTCCGCCGACAGTCCATCCGCGCACCCCCGACGCACCGTCTCCGCCGTCCGTTCGAAACCGAAAATCTCCTCCTGATCATTTCCCGCTTCGATGAGGCCATCCGAGCAGAAAACGATCCGGTCTCCCATCTCCAGTGCCGTCTCGATCGTCGTATAGGTCGTCCCATCCCGGACGCCCAGCGGATAGGCATCGACTTGCATCTCCTCCACCTCGCCGGTGACCGCGCGGAAGAGGAACGGATATGGACAGGCTGCGTTGGCCAGGCGGAAGCGGCGGTCGGCGATATCCAGTTCGCCCATGCAGAAGCAGACGTAGGTGCGGCTGTCCAGGGAATCGTGCATGGTGCGGTTTAAGTGACCGAAGAGCTGGTCGAGGGAAGCATCAAACCGCATCTCGGTCTTCAGCACCCCGCTGAACATCATCACCGGCACGGCCGCTTCCATGGCGTGGCCGGTGACGTCGGCCATGCAGAGGGCCAACTTGCCGTCCTGCGGGAAATACTGGAAGAAGTCGCCGCCGACGTGGTTGGCGGGGATGCAGCGTCCAGCGATGTTGAAACCTTCAACCTGCGGCGATTCGGTGGGCATCAGGTCCATCTGCATATCGTGGGCCGTCTGGAGTTCCTCCTCCAGTTCGTCGATGAGCTTCTTCTGGGCTTCGTCAACTCTCTGGAAGTCGAGGAAGCGAGTATAGCCGAGAGCGATAATCTCCTTGCAGCGTTCCAGCAGATGGATGTCTTCTTCCGAGAAGGGATCAGGTCCCGGTTTACTCATCGCCACCGTGCCATATGAAAATGGAATATCCACAACCGTTAGGTTAGGGAGATGAGATTCCTCGCCATGGAATCGATGCCAAGTCTCTCCCTTCTGCCAGTAATCATAAAGCTCTCTTACTCCTTCATGCCTCTGCAGCATTTCGTGGAGATTCGTCTCCCAGTCAGTAGAGTTTGTGCTGAATATGCCATACCTGTCGATTTCTTCGTCAAATATGAGTATGCTGATCCTCTCACAGGGGACACCTAACTCTCTGAGTGATTCTTCGATGACTCCAATTACCTTGAGAAGATCGCGACTCTCCTTCATCGAAGCCACTTCCGCCCGAACACGCTCAAAAGCCCGTTCCACAGTCAACCGGCGGTTCTGCTCCTCCAGCTTCTGGAAATCAAGGAAGCGGACATAGCCGAGGGAAACCACCTCTGCGCAGCGTTGCAGAAGGTGAATATCCTCTTCCGAAAAGGGTTCAGGTCCCAGTTTGCCCATCCCAATATTTCCGTTGGGAAACGGCGCTTCCACCAACCACTTATTGCGGAAGCGCTTTCTTGGGTGATCGCTCGGGAAGAAACGGCTATATACCTTACCCTTCCGCCAGTGTTCGAGGAGTTGTGTGGCGCCTTCACTTATCGGCCCGGATAAATCGACGTTGCTCAGAAAGCCATCGGGAGTGTAGAACCGGGCTTCCTGTGCTGCCTCATCCACGATGCTGAAGGTACTGCCCTCACAGGGAACTCCGAACTCCTTTAGTGTTTCCCCGACGGAGCCGATTATCCGAAAAAGATCCTGACTCTCTTTCATCAAGGCGACCTCGGCCCTGATTCGCTCCAATCCCCGTTCCACAGTCAATTGACGGTTCTGCTCCTCCAGCCGCTGAAAGTCGAGGAAGCGGAGGAAGCCAAGGGAAAGCCCCTGGGCAAGTTCCTGAACGATGGCTACGCTGTCTTCTCTGAAAACTCTCTCATTGAATCCTATTGTTCCATATTCGAACGGGACATTACTGATGTGAAATTCGCCCGTAATGGAAGTCAGGTCGTATTTGGATAGATCTCCTTTGGCCCCCCTTCTCGTCAGATACTGGTGCCAGAGATCTACCGTAACTGATCCTGTGAAAGAATCCACCTTCTTTTTTCGCCATGCCGATGCCGCAGGTTTCCAGTCTTCTTCATCGAGGGAAATTTCGTAGACGTACACCGATCTACTTCCATTAACGATCTCGCAGTTTGGCACTTCCATGAATAGTGGATGGGTGTGCGAACTGTAGACACGAAGTCGATTATTCTCTTCATCCATAAAGGCAATAGTACAGCCCTCTGATTCGACGGCCAACTGCTCCATCTCTTGATGCAATACGGTCACGACCTGCAATAAATCATCGCTGCTGCGCATGGCCATCGCCTCTGCTCGGACCCGTTCGACGGCCAACTTGCGCTCCACGGCAGACACATTGCCATCCGGCATCTGTCGACGCAGTTCGGCTTCCTTCGCTTCCCATTCAACTTCACGCTGACGCAGTGTTTCCAACTCGGCGATGATCTGCTTCTTGGTCTTTCTCTCATCCTTCATGGGACAGCCCTCCAGTAGGCGTTTCTGGCCTTATGGTACGGATTTTCCAGCGTCGGGTGCAAACTCCTCGCTCACTCTATACAGAAAGGCCCTGAAGGGCTTCCTGCACCCCTTCAGGGCTAACTGCGGATTAACTTACTGCTATTTTCCCCACTATCGTTGCTGGACTACTCTCGACTCTTCTCCATCGCTGCCTTCAGCACCTTGCCCGGCTTGAACTGCGTCTTGCGGCGCGCCGGAACATAGACAATCTCCCCCGTCTTGGGATTCCTCGCCGCCGGTTTCGGCTTGGTCGCTTTCACGGAGAACGCACCGAAGCCACGAATCTCGATGCGCTGCCCATCGCTGAGCATCTCGCGCATCGTCTCGAACAGGCTATCGACCATGTGGAGGGCCGTCAGCTTCGTGGTGCCCGTTACTTCGGCAACCGCTTCCGCCAGAATCTTCTTTGTAATCGTCGCCAAGGAAACCCTTTCCCTCATCTCAACAATAACAACTTCCGCGTCTCAACTTCTTGTCCATTACCGACCTGGAGTCGGTAGAGATACACGCCACTGGCCAATGCTCTTCCACTATCGTCTCGGCCATCCCAGCGCACCGTATACGTCCCGGCTTCCCGGTCTCCCTGCGTCAACGTCGCCACGCGCTGTCCAGCCAGGTTGAAGATCGCCAGGTCCACGTTGGCAGCGGTCAGCAGGGCGAACCGAATCACCGTGGCGCTGTTGAACGGGTTGGGGTAGTTCTGCTCCAGCGTGGATGTCAACGGCAGTCCCGCTACGTGCTCCTCCAGCACGGCGGTGGATTCCGACGACGGCTTCGCCGATACCAGCCGCAGGTCGTCTATGTAGAAGCTGCCGGTGAAATCCCCCGAGAAGTCGATGGCTTCGATCGGCTCTTTCAACTCGAACTGCTCGAAGGGAATCTCCACCACCTGCCACTCCTTCACAGACAGGTCGATCCGTCCTTCACGCAGCAGATCCACTTCCTTCCCCCGGATCCACACGCTGAACTCTTCCCCTGCCGAAGCGGAGAGATCCCCGGGATGGAAGGCGAAGCGCAGCACCGCATACCCCGTCCAGTCGAATGGTGCTGTCGGTTGACAACTCAGCCACCAGTCGGAACCCGCCCGGACGGCCAACGCTTCACTCCCAGCGAAGACGGTCTCCCGCGCTTGCGGATCGATCTCGACTTGACTCGTGTCGCCCATATGCATTATGAACAGATCCCAATTCCCCGTGCGGTCGGAAGCAAAGGAAATCCGGCTGCCATCCGGAGACCACCCTACATTCATATCCCTCTCCGGGTGGTGGGTTATTTTGTTCGGATCCCCTCCGTCGGCGTCAATCACGTAGATCTCCAGGTTCCCGCTGCGATCCGACTCGAAGACGATCCGGCTACCATCCGGAGACCACGAAGAAGCCGGAGCGACCCAACCGTGCGTTAGTTTGGCCACATTCCCGGTTTCCAGGTCCAGCACATACACTTCGCCATCTCCCTCCCGAAAAGATTGGAAGGCGATGCGCTTGCCGTCCGGAGACCAGGAGGGAGAAAAGTCGTCGTCGTCGTTGTTCGTCAGGTTGACCGGATGGCTGCCATCGGCATCCACCACATAAATCTCGAAGTTGCCATCTCGGTTGGTAGAGAAGGCGATCTTCGTCCCGTCTGGAGACCATGAAGGAGTATCATCTTTCCCTTCAGTCATCGTCAGGTTGACCGGATAGCTGCCATCGGCGTCTATTACGTAGATCTCAAAATCATGATCATTATCCCATTTGGACATGAAGGCGATCTTCGTCCCGTCTGGAGACCACGAAGGCCAAAAATCGTTGCCCGGATCCCGGGTTAGGTTGACCGGATGACTACCGTCGGCATCCATCACATAGATCTCCCAATTGCCATCGCGGTCGGTAAAGAACGCAAACTTTGTCCCATCCGGAGACCACGAAGCCACGATATCGGCTCCCGGATGGTCGGTCACCCGCATCATATCCTGGCCGTGCCACGTCCAGTTCTCTCCCCCCGCACCCCCGAAGAGGCCGACACTCTCAACCGGCAGCACCACCAGCGTCCTCGATAACTGGATCCAGTGATCCCCCAGGAAGGTGTTCTGTTCGATTTTCACAAAAAACGTGTAAGAACCCTGCTGCAGCGCATCGATCTCCGGCGAACTCTCCAGCCGATAGACGCCTCCCTCATCCAGTCTTAGAGGAAGGTCTGCCGGTCCTCCAAGTTCGCTCAGATCAGCCGTGACCCGGGTGATAGTTGCATCCGGTTCGAACAGAGCCGGACGGACCGCTACCTTCAAATCAACCATCGATCCCCCCAAGAGGGTATCAGGGGGTGCACTGACCCAGACCGTGGGGGTGACAGCATGATACTCCTCTCGTCCCTCGAATACCCGGATTTTTTGGTCGGCAGGAATGTCGGTCAATGCGTCCACCTGGCCAGACGGCCAACGGATCTCCAACCGGTCGACTCGCGTGTGTTTCCCCAGGCCAAAATGCCCCACTCGTTCGTGTTGATCGAAACCTAATCCACCCAGAAATTCCTGCCGCTGCCGCAGGTCACCTGTAACAGCAATAACTCGTGCTCCAATGCCATCACGGTTACTCTTTATGCCCACTAACTCCACTCTTAGCCAGTGATTCTCATTGCCATTGTTGAGAAACAGTCCCCCGCAGGGGGATCTGGGGATGAAGCAATCGAGAAAACCATCCAAGTTCAGATCGGCCAGAACCAAAGAATGAGATGAACAGGACCTGGCGATACCTGACCGTTCGGTTTGATCGTCATAAATTCCATCCCCATTGTTGAGGAAGAGATTATGAGGAGCGGCTGTAATGAGATCCTGATCCCCGTCGTTATCTAAATCCCCCAGGGCAGGTCCCACAACATGATACACTTTTGACAACCCCAAGGGGTCGGTAACATCGAGGAATTGCCCTTCCCCCATGTTCAAAACCAGAGGAGATCTCCACAGCACATGAGCGGAACTCTGGAACAAGTCCAGGTCGGTATCGTTGTCGATGTCGCCAACGGCCACGTCCTGGGTGTATCCCAGATCGGCGATCTCCCGCGTAGTTACATCTATGAATCTTCCCTGGCCGTCGTTTAGGAACAGATAATTCGGGTTCTTCCAGACCCCAAGATAGAGATCCGGCCATCCGTCGTCGTCAAAATCTCCGGCTACCATCCCATGAGCGGCCTCGAAGATGCAATTATGATCGGCCAATTTCAGTTCAGGTCCCATCTCCTCGGTCGCATCTGCAAAGGTGCCATCGCCGTTGTTGCGATAAAATATATTCCGCGGTTCCGGATACCCTGGTGGAAGTGAACCACATGCCATGTTAGCCACGTATAAATCGATATCTCCATCCCGGTCGCTGTCCAGCCAGATTGCATTATCTGTGGCCTGTACATCGGTCAACCCCACTGCCAGAGCAACGTCCGTAAAAAACCCCGCGTCGTTGCGCAGTAGCATATTCGGCCCCCGGTCTGCTGCCCAAAATCCACCGACGGCCACAAATAAGTCAAGATCTCCATCGTTGTCATAGTCCCCCCAAATCGGTCCTCCCCCTTTGCGTCTTTGAGGGATATCTCCTCTCACGATGGATATCTGATTCTCGAATCGGACATTCCCCTGGTTGTGCCATAACGCCACCCGGACCCTATTTTCATTGGCCTCATCAAACTCTCCGGACCAGATATCTGGCCAACCATCGTTGTCATAGTCTCCCACAGCAGTGCCCCGAGATTTCAATAGGAGGATGCCGGATTCTTCGGTCGCCTCAGTAAAGATCGTCTGCGTTCCTCCCGCTCCAGTTAGCAGCAGACTGACACAGAAGGCGATATGGTATCGACCAACCCAAGAGCGGAATATGGCACTATTCATCGATGGTATCCTTCTCAGTTCGTCCCAAGAAAAGGGAATATTCACTGGCTCGATACGGTACGTTCAGCGAAGCAAAAGAAGTTTCCGCGTCTCCACCCGCTGCCCGTCGCCCATCCGCAGCCGATACAGATACACGCCCGATGCCAACGCCCGGCCATCGTCGTCGTGGCCGTCCCAGCGGACCGTATACGTCCCGGCTTCCCGCGCTCCCTCTGCCAGTTGTGCCACCCGCTGCCCGGCCAGATTGAAGATCGCCAAGTCCGCGTTGGCAGCCGTCGGCAGGGCGAAGCGAATCACCGTGGCGCTGTTGAACGGGTTGGGGTAGTTCTGGACGAGAGTGAAGGCTCCTGGTATAGAAGCGGCGTAGCTCTCTGTTACAACTGTATTCGGATCGCCAACGACTTCGATATTCCGGCTGAGGTTGATCCAGTAGGGACCGAGGGACGTCTCCTGCTCGATGAAAACTTCAACATCGCGCAGATCGCTGGTTCCACCTACGACGAAGCTGGTTTCCAATTTATACGTTCCATCACCTAGATCTTCGAGCGGAACGGCTTCCGATCCCCCAAGGCTGCTGAGATCGCCAGTTACTCGGACAATCTCGGCCGTAGGCTCAAATAGGGCAGGTTTGGCGACGGCGACGAAATCGATCTTCTGACCATAATCCAGGGACTCGGGCGGTTCCACCTCCCACACGGTTTTCTCTGCTGGATACCATTCCCCTCTTCCCTCGATGATGCGGATGGTCTGGTCGGCGGGGATGTCGTGAAACATGTCCACTTGGCCAGACAACCAGCGGAGTTCAAGTTCATCTACCAGAGTGTGTTCCCCCAGGCCAAAGTGTACTGTCATATCGTTCTGGATAGTCCCATTCCCCGCATCTAGTTCGCGCAATTGCCGTAGTTCTCCCGAGGTGGCGATTGTCTGCGTACCTATACCATCCCGGCTACTCTGGAAACCTACTAGCTCAATCCGCAGGTAGTGGTTGTCATTTCCCCGATTGGGGTGGAGAGAAAGGACTGTCCATGAGTCCAGAAATCCATCGCCGGAGTAGTCGCCCATGGAAGTCGTTCCGGACAGTCCAGACTGAAATGTGCGTTCCGTGAAGGTGCCATCCCCATCGTTCACAAAAAGCAAAGAAGGGGAGTCAATTAGCAGGTCCAGATCTCCATCATTATCAAAGTCCTCTAAAGAAGGGAAATAACAGTTACCCGCCAGTTCCAACCCGACATTGTCAGTTACATCTAAGAATGCCGCATCTCCCAGATTCAGCAGCATCAGGGAACGCCAACGTTGGTTCCCATCCTCTCCCCAAGGGGAGGGCTGAAAGATGTCCAGCTTTCCGTCGTTATTGATATCTCCTACCGCCACCCCTCCCACTTCTCCAACATCTCCAATGTCTCCGGTGGTTGCGTCGCGAAAGTACCCGGATCCATCATTGAGAAACAAACGGTTCGCATCCAGTCTGACCGGTACATACAGGTCTGGCCAACCGTCGCCGTTGAAATCAGCAGAGGCAATCCCTAAGAATCCTCCCCCTCTGTAATCTGACATAGATGGATGGAAATCCACATCCAGCCCTGCTTCTGCGGTCGTTTCCACAAATGTGCCGTCGCCTTGGTTGCGATATAGAGAATTTGTATCCCGAGTCTCCCAGTGCCAATCACCTCGGCTGATGTAGAGATCAAGCCAACCGTCTAGGTCGTAGTCCCACCAAAGGGTCGTAGCCGTAAGCAGTGTGTCCTGCAATCCTGCTTCAGCTGTCACATCCGTGAACCACCCCCCGTCGTTTCGCAGCAGTGCATCCGGCCACTTTTCTGCCCACACCATGGATCCTCCACCGATGAATAGATCCATGTCTCCATCGTTGTCGTAATCCGCAAATTTCCCTCCTGCGGCAGACCAAATAGGCCACTCCGCCAGCAAAGATGACCGATCGCTAAACGTGCCATTTCCTTCGTTGTGCAGCAAAATAAGCTGATCTAGTGATTCCAGATCCGCCCCCAACGCATCCGGCCAACCGTCGTGGTCGTAATCCACGAAAGTTATAGGAATCCATGGAGGCGGTGCCCCAGTCTCCTCTTCTGACGCTGTCTCAAAAAAGGTCTCCAGTTTGCCTTCTGCCACGAATCCGATCAGCTTGAGTGCATCGATACGATTGAAGCCTGGCACCAGTTCCGTATTCAACCTCACTTCGACGGAATTCGTAGGAAAAGACAAACTGGGGAACTCGACCCGGAACACGCCCGGGCAGGACCGAGTGGTATCTACCCCTTCCCAGACCGTATGCAATTCTCCCGCCTCATCGCGGACAGAAACGACGGTAACTGCACCTGGATTCAGCGATTCGTGGATCTCAACTGCAAAGGCGTAGACCGATGTGGCAAAGCGCATCTCGACCCACTCCGGCCCGGCATCTGGAAGCCAGGTGCGCCAAGATTGCTGCGCGTCAGGCTCGCAAGTATCACTATCGGGAAGACCGACAATCTGCAACGGTTCCTCAAAGGATCCATCACCGTTGGAACTTACCTCTACGGCTGCAAAAGCCCACTGCTCCAGCACCTCCTGCGCCCCTGCTCCACCAGCCATAACGCCCAGCACCGCAAAGCACAGCACCAACTTCGCTGTATTGCTAATCCGATTCATGTTGCCTTCCTCTCAGATTACTCGCCGTCATTTTAGCAACAAAATACCATGGAGCCGCCTTACTTGAAGGATACGAAAACGCAAAGGTCGTGCCAAAAAGAGGATCACTCACTAACAACGGGCGCTAACTTGTTGATATTTATGGAATAGCGAACAGAAAGGAGAAAAAATAGTTCAAGATCTGCCCACCACATCGTGTCCAGCTTTCTGGACAGAATACGACTGAAATGCGGTTTTCGTCCACTTTTTCGGACTCGGCGTCCAGCTTTCTGGACAGACTCCACAACTTCGATGGGCGGATCAACCACGTCAGCGCAGCCGGTTGGTGGCCAATGGAACGTTTCCCATTACCATGAGTCGGTCAACGCGTCGGCTGCCGCCTGGACTCGATCCAGGATTTCGCAATGCGCTGTCAGTTCCGAGGGAATGGCCTCTGCTCCCCACCGCGCACCAGCGATCGCTCCCACCAGCATCGGGCAGTAATTCTCCAGCCCCGCAAACGCCATGGATGCCTCCAGTCAGCCGTAAGTTCGCCGCTTTCGGCGTGGGCCTGAGCGACTGCTTCCCGGATGATGACACCGGACGCGATTAGATCGAATACACGTCCGGCCACGGGGCCGCTATCGAAGCCCTCCACGCCCCACCAGGCGAGATAGCGGCGGAGAATATCCTCTCGGGTGAACCCTTTGCTCTCAGCAAGGCTCTCGGCCAGGCAGAGGGCCATGCGGAGCGGTCCGCCGATCCGGTCCCCCGCTGCGAGTCCGAGCAAAATGCCCCGCGCCCGATCTCGCGGATCAACGGTAGATAAGCCGGTTGGGTAGGCGGTGTCATAGGCCATAGCGTCGTCTTTTCGTCCGAGGGCGTGGTAGTTCTCGACGTTGAGGCCGCTCAATCCACTTCAAGAAGCTATAAGCCAACATGACGATGGCAGTGTGTCGATGGAAACCGGTCCACAGCCGTCCCTGGTAATCACCCCACCCGAGTTCGTCCGCCGCGCTATTGATGAAGTCCGTCAGGCCGGATCGCGACCCAGCGGTATCGATGATTTGGCCCAACTGATCGTCGATGGGAAGATTGGTCAAGAGATATCTCTTGATCTCCCGCTTCGGTGCCGATACCGGCTCCCCGACCAGCCAACCCACGGGGGACCGCCAGTCCTCTTGTACGACACGACCTCGCAGTGGAATGAGTGTTTTTTTCCGCTCTCGGCTCCTCTCGTCGCGCCAGGTCACCTCTTTATAGTCGGATAGCGGAACCCGATCGAGCGTCTCGTCAACACGGTCAACCTGGCGGGGAACAAGACCACCCTCGACTTGTGATTCAGGCGGAATGACGAGCAGATACGGAACTCCGCGCCGCTTGATACCCTCCAGGAAGTCACCGGTGCAAACGAAGTCCAGGTCGCCGGTCACCACGCAGTCGACTCCCAATGTCTGAACTACATCAACCATCTCCAGAGCAATTTCCTGCCTCGTTCGGTAATCCACATCCTCGGGTATGCCAACACGCGTCCGACGGTTGTTGTCGTTCGCCCAGTCCTCCGGCAAGTAGAGTCGCGCATCCAGTGGCCAGGCCGTGCCACCTCCGGCGCACACGGCGGCGACCGCCACCTGGCAGTTTTCTACTTTGCCATCCGCGCCGATCCGTTGACGGGCAACCCCCACTGACCTCGGTCCCCTCTTGGGGAAACCCACCTCACCGATTTCCAGAATACACGGTGTTGGGTCCAGTTCGCTCAACAACCAGGCCACGCGCTGCTCGTTGAGCGCCCTCTCATCCCATTTGGCAGTCGTCAGGAATCCCTGGAGTCGCTGGGAATCGGCCTCCGGTATGACCTGCGCCACCCCCTGTGCGGTTTTCTCCGGTAGATCCGTCAGCAAACCGGCCGTATAGTGGAGCAGAGCTTTCCGTCCTTCCGAGCGTCTAAAAAGCCCGTCAAAGCGCGCCATGAAGGCGGCTAAATCTGGTTCTGGTTCCCAAGTCATTGGCGTCCCATTCCCCAGGTAAAAGTCGATTATGACTGAATCCGCAACGTCCCTCCAATAACAGCCGTCGGACAAAAGTGGCGCAAATGACAAAGTCGCACAATTGGGGACGAGAAAACCATACGGATATTGAGACCCCAAGTGGCCAAAAATCAAGCCGTTGAGGACGTCCCTGACCAGGGAGCAACCTTGCTCTGATGGACAACCCAGGCCGTCCATTAAGTCAATAAAAAACATCATCTTAACATGAATTGACATCTCCGCCTTTTTGCGTATCATTGAGATGTCAGAGGCAGTCTCTGGCTGCTTCCTTTAATGGCGGCACCCGCCCGTCGGCAACGAGAGGACAAGTAATGAGAAAAAGAACTCACCAAGATGGGCTTCTATCCAGGCGGTATGGTGAATATGATGAACAGGCAAAATCCTCCGATGAGGTTCTTGCCTGGATGCGGAGTTCAAGGCAAAAACGGCAACCTGAAATATGAACGGCGTAACCTGCGATAATACCAGATGCAGGATTCAGTGGAAGAAGAGGTGTAATATGGAGTTCCAAGATTTCCTCAATCTACTTGAGAATGTCAGACCCAGCGGCCAGGGCTACCAGGCGCGGTGTCCTGCCCATGACGACCGCAATCCGAGTCTGTCTGTGACTGAGGGGGATGATGGACAGATTCTCGTCCACTGCCACACCGGCTGCACATCGGATGATGTAGTGAAGGCCATGGGACGGAAGATGTCGGACCTGTACAACCAATCGGAAACATTCGGACGCTCCAGAGTCTCAAAGCGATCCGAGTATAAGCGGGAATCATCACCTGATCCTATCCCCGAGGACATGGTCGAGAAATTGCACAACGCGCTGACGCCAGACGACCGGGCCAGTCTGAGTTCAGAGCGAATGCTTTCGGATGCAGTCATCGATCGATATCAGTTGGGCATCGTGGAGGAAAACGATAAGCGCCGGATATCTATCCCGATCCTGGATGAGAAGGGTGCCATCAGAAACATCCGGCTTTGGCTCTCACCCGACCAGCGGAAGGCTGAGGAGGCCATCGCCAAGATGAAATCATGGAAGGCGGGATACGGAGAGACGCGCTTGTTCCCAGCGGACCAACTGGAGTGTGATGAACTGGTCTTTTGCGAAGGGGAACTGGATGCCCTGGCTCTCATCAGTCAGAATATACCTGCTATCACGCTGACGAATGGGGCAGAGATGGTGCCGGATGAGGAGGCCGTCAAACGGTTCAAGGGCAAGGTCGTTACTCTCTTGATGGACAATGATGATACCGGAAGAAAGGGAGCATCGAAACGAGCCGCTGCATTAGTGCCCTCCGTGCAAGAAATCAAGATCGCCTCATGGCCGGAAGATCGGTCCGAAAAATGGGACGTGACGGATGAACTGAAGAAACATGGCACAGACTCCCTACGAGTCATCCTGAATGACTCAGTGTCATATGAACCAATTGAGATAGATGAAAATACGCCCCTCATCGCATCGGTCCCGAGTGCCAATCTCACCGATATGGGCAATGCGCAACGTCTCGTCGAACAGTTCGGCTCCGACATGTACTATTGCTACGAGTGGAGAAAATTCCTGACCTGGGATGGCCAACGGTGGGGGCCGGATAGGGGCAATCGAATCATGCAGATAGCCAAAGAGACGGTACGCAGCATCTACGCCGAAGCCGGGCAGGAGGCTGACGAGAGTGAGCGTAAGAAGATTGCGGACCACGCCAAGAGTTCGGAGAGCCGGGTGCGTTTGGAAGCCATGATCAAATTGACCGAATCCGAACTACCGATTACGACTGACAAACTCGACAGCGATCCCTGGCTGCTCAACGTCGTCAACGGCACCCTCGATCTGCGTACAGGCGAACTAAAAGACAGTCGCCGTGGGGATCTGATCACCAAGTTGGCACCGGTGGAATACGATCCAGAGGCCGTCTGTCCTCTCTGGGAGGAGTTCCTGCAGCGGGTGATGGATGGCAACCGCTCACTGATCGAGTTCTTGCAGCGAGCCGTCGGATACTCGCTCACCGGCTTGACGCGAGAGCAGGTATTCTTCCTGCTGTATGGACTGGGTGCCAACGGCAAGAGCGTCTTCTTAACGATACTCCAGACGCTACTCGGCGACTACGCGCAGCAGAGCGACTTCAGCACTTTCCTGGAGCGCCAGGGAGACGGGCCGCGAAATGATATCGCTCGGCTGAAGGGTGCACGTTTCGTGGCGGCCACTGAAGCAGAGCGGGGGCGTCCGCTATCCGAAACCGTCATCAAGCAGTTGACGGGCGGCGATCGGGTAACGGCTCGGTTCCTGCACCAGGAACACTTCGAGTACGATCCGCAATACAAGATCTGGTTGGCTGCCAACCATAAGCCAGATATTCGCGGCACGGACGAGGCGATCTGGAGACGCACCCGATTGATCCCGTTCACCGTCACTATACCGGAATCTGAGCGCGAACCGGATTTACCTATCAAGCTGAAGGACGAATTGCCGGGTATCCTGGCATGGGCGGTGCAAGGCTGTCTGGCCTGGCAGGAGCAGGGGTTGGGTGTGCCAGATGCCGTGAAGGCAGCGACGGCCGCCTACCGCGACGAGATGGACATTCTGGCCGATTTTCTGGACGAGTGCTGCGTCATGGAGCCGAATGCCGTCGAAGGAGCTACGGCGCTCTACCAGGCATACAGCCAGTGGTGTGAGCATTCGGGATCGCAACCGGTGAAGCAGAAAACGTTTGGAATGCGCCTGTCGGAACGCGGCATCGAACGAGACAAAATCAACGGGAAAATCGTCCGAATTGGCGTGAGATTTCAGAGCGATGAAACGGCCTCGGTACGGACGTACGGACAATCAGGACGACTTTTGACCTTTTCTCAAAGAAATATTCCTCATGAAGGGAATTACCCGGAAAATGGTCCTGATGGTCCTATTGTCCGTACTGAAGACGCCAGGGACGTTGAGATGGTGGAAGGTTCAGTATGAAGAAACTGCCTGTTTTCACGGAACTTAAGTCTCTCAGTGTTGAGTTGTGGAGTGACGCTGGACGATTGCGTTACCGGGCGCTATCGGACGCTCTGGCACCGGGTATTTCAGGACGATCAAAGTAAGAAAACAGGAAATCTCGACGTATATGCGCGGAGATAGGACTGAAATGGGCAATCATTCGTCCTGCATTCAGGGCAATTTGGGACGACCGTTTCAGTCTGAGATCAGTCTGTTTATCAGTGATTCGTCTGAGCCTTGACAGGTGAGCAAGAGTTGGCTTTATTCTACTTGTAACCGCAAATGCGGTTCCTAAAACGAGGACCATATGCCAGAAATGCCAATGGGGGATTTCATTCTCTCGCCGACGGCCCCCGAGTTCTCCGTAGGAGAGGTAAGCGCAATCCTGGAAATTCCCCGACGGAAGGTCGCTTTGTGGATTGAGCAGGGAGTCATCCAGCCCACCATTGGCGACATGGGCAAGGGCCACCAAAGGCACTTCAGTTTCGTCGACCTACTGAAAATCTGCGGGATCGCCCAACTGGCCGATTGGATGATTGCACCGCGATTCCTGCGCGCCCTGGGTGACGTCCTGAGCATCGTTGAGGTGTTTGCTGCCGAATGGAAACCACCTATCTCCATCACGCAGATGAGGGCAGCATTCCCCTCCTCTTTGGCCATGGGTCAATCCCCCGATGGGAGGGTTGCGATGCATCCCTACTCAGCGGAGTCTTCCTTCGGCGTTCCGCTCTTCCTTGTATTTCAATACGAAATGATCCTCGACGATGTGCTTCTACGAGTCTGGAAACACCGACCGGATTTTTTCAGACACTGAACAGTTTTCTCTTTTTTTTCTGATTCATAACCGCAAATGCGGTTATATCCTTATGAAGGAGGACCAAATGCTCCACAATGATCCGCATCAACCAATTGAGAACAATGAAATATCGGCCCACGGTTTGGACGACCTCCTCACCGTCCAGGATGTCGCTCACATCTTGAGAGTGCCGGTCTCCTGGGTTTACGAGCGGACCCGGACCCGCGCCATCCCCATGCGGAAGCTTGGCCGACACATCCGAGTGCCGCGCGCGGAACTCCTTGCCTGGATCGATGCCCAAGATACGGCCAACAAACGTGCTGGTGATGAATAGCTCGTTGCCAGACCTCGGCCAGAGAACACCGGTCTACACACAGGAGTTCGGTTGGCCGGTATCCCCGTGCAAAGGCAATCCGCCGACTGTTGGCGGCGGCGGTGGCCGACTCCGACTCGACAACCCGCAAGTTCATGGTGCTTCTGGACGGGCGGCCCGAGATGGTCGAGAAGAGCTTCTATTGACAACCGGCAACGAGACGACCAGGAAAGCTTCCACTAATCCTCATCCCACAAGGAGCAGAAACCATGCGTGGATCTATCCAGAAACGCCCCCGCAAATCCAAGAAGGATGGCAAGTTCATCGAGCAGTATTTCGTCGTCTATGATGTCGGCATGAAGTGGGATGAAGAAAAGGGACAGCAAGTGCGGAAGCAGAAATGGGAGAAGGTCGAATCGCCCAATACACTGAAACATGCCGAGAAGATATTGGCCGAACGCCTGTCCCAACTCCACAAGGGCGAGTTCATCGAGCCGACGAAAATCACCTTCCGCGATTTCAGCGATACCTGGTTGAAGAAATACGCGAGCGGACAGATCCGTCCGTCAACCAGGGCACTCTACCTCAGCCTACTCCGCAACCATCTGCTGCCCATATTTGGCGACAAGCAATTGGCGAAGATCGGGATCGAGGACATGCAGGAACTGAAATCACGAAAACTTGAAGCACAGCTGGCACCGCAGACGGTGAAGCACATATTGGGACTCCTGCGGCAAATGCTGGGACATGCTGTCGATTGGGGGTACATTCGGACCAATCCTGGGAGCAAAGTCAAGGACCCGAGGATTCCCAAGCGAGAAATGGACTGCCTCAATCCTGCCGAGGTGCGGGAGTTCCTGAAGCATGTTCCGCAGAAGTGGTATGCCCTGTTCCTCGTTGCTATTGCAACCGGACTGCGGGTTGGGGAGCTATTGGCGATGAAGTGGGCCAACGTAGATTGGAATCAGGGGAAGTATTTCGTCCGCGAGACGCTGACGCGCAAGATGGAAACTCAGGAACGGGGATTTGCTTCGCCGAAGACCGAAGGGTCGGCGCAACCCGTCGATCTTACCCCAACCTGTTTAGACGCACTCACGGCCCTCAGAAAATATCAAGCAGAGGAACGTCTGAAGATCGGGGATGATTACCAGGATCTTGACTTGGTCTTTGCCACGACCCAGGGGACCCCGCTCAACGATCGGAACGTGATACAGCGCGTGTTTGAACCCGCTCTGAAAAATGCCGGTCTCAGACGCATCCGCTTTCACGACTTGCGCCATACTTGCGCTTCTCTGCTGATCGCCCAGGGAGAGAATCCCAAGTACGTTCAGAAGCAACTCCGTCATGCCTCCATCCAGATCACCTTCGACCGCTACGGGCACCTATTCCCCGATGCAAACCGCGAAGCCGTCCGTCGATTGGATGACACGCTCTTTGGGGCGATCGCGCAGCCGGATGCTCGGCGGGGAGGAGGGTGAATAGGAAAGATGGGATTGCCAAACGATCGGCCATTCTCCTCGTAGAGATTTCCATCTAACAACCATCTAACAGACCCGGCAGAAGCAACCTGAAACAGCCCCAACCATGATGAAGACCAATATGCTTCATCTCCTTACCACACAAGACATTATGAACTAAGGAGAAACAACAAGGAAAGCCTCCAACGAAATGGCATTCAAGAGGTCAGGGGTTCGATTCCCCTCAGCTCCACCATAAAATTAAAGGACTTACGGCGAATAACCGTAAGTCCTTTTTCTTCGGGGTGACGTAATGGTGACGAAAAAAAGATGGGAAAAGAGTAATCAGCGGTACTTGCCATCACTTGACCTGTCGGACAGTGTAAGATGATTTCATATCCGAGCTTGATTTTTTACAGCCCTTGATCTCATTATAACCTTCGAGACGGGGGATTCTCAATAATCAATACAACGAGTCCATTTTGGTATCACCCTAATAGACTCAGGTAATCTGTATCTCCTTTTCGTCATTTGGGCACCGATTTTACTGGCGATCGGTTTTTCGTCACCCACACCGCTTAATCTGTGGGTACGTTCGATACCCCACAGAATCCATCCGGTTGAGATCTCAGCCTCTCTCCTCTTTCATACCGTAAAACGACCTCGCGTGTAGGATCGTTTCTTTCACGTCATAAATCGAAGATCGATATCTCGCTGGCGTGTCTGATGTCGTGAGAGAGATCGCTGGGTAGAAGTTCAGAAAGAAAATGGGAACGCGTTCCCGTTTTACCCTTGGATTTTGGCCCCCTCCGGAAATCACCCCACCCCATCTGTCCGCTGGCGTACATCACTGTATCACTAGCGGACAGTTTTTTGTGTACTTTACCTAGGGAAATTCCCGTAAAATATTGGTAAATATGCGGTTGTAATTAATGGCACATGATTTGCGATAAACACGGCGGGGAAGTCTATCCCGATCCGAAAGCTCGCTTCTCTAACTATCCTAAAGGGAACCTGTCCATTTTCCTGGGGAACATCATGAGGGCACTTCGCACTTGCTTGATCATGGCGTGGCGGAGCCTGCGAGGCCACCGAAGAGACACCGCGATCAGCACTTTCGGACTCGCGGTTGGCCTGGGTTGTGGTCGTTGCCGGTGCGGTATGAATAGGGGGAGTAGAGGATGCTGAAGAACTATTTGGTGATTGCTTTCCGGAATCTGTACAGACAGAAGATATCCTCCATCATCAATATTGGGGGTTTGGCCGTTGGGATGGCCTGTGTCATCCTGATTTCCCTTTTCCTGCAGTATGAATTCAATTATGACCGGCATCATAAAAATTCAGATCAGATTTACCGGGTCGTAAAAGGGACATATGAAAAAGGAGTGCCAATTGACGCCTATACTCCGTACACCTTAGCGGAGACCTTGCGTAATGCTTTCCCCGAAGTGGTCCAGGTTACTCGGTTTTATAAACGTCGAGTTTGTAGAATAAATTATGGGGAAAAACGATTTGATGAGGAGCATTTTGTCTGGGCCGATGCCAATGTCTTCGACGTTTTTACTTTCCCATTGGTAAAGGGGAATCCTGACGATGCTCTTAGGGAACCCTATTCCGTTGTAATGACCGAGGAGATTGCGGAGAAATATTTTGGAACGGAAGATCCTATGGGGAAGGTTATCTCGCGAGCTGGAAAAGATTATCAGGTTACCGGAGTATTGCAGGATATCCCTGCTAACTCGCACTTCAAAATAGATTTCCTCGCGTTATTGACCGAATCCGTACTGGACTATAGAGATCATCCTTTCGTTCCGAATATGTATTTCGTTCCGGGTATATATACCTATGTCCTCTTGCATGAAAACAATTCGTCTGCCAGCCTGGAGGAAAAATTCGCTATTCTTGCAGAGAAGTATAAAGACGAAGATGATCCATACACCAAAGACACCTATACCGTTTTCCAATATTTCCTCCAATCCCTGACTCGTATCCATTTCCATTCCCATCTCAGATTGGAACTTGCTCGGAGCGGAAATATCAATTTTGTCTATCTCTTTACAGCTATCGCCTTGCTGATCCTTTTCGTAGCTTGCATCAACTTCATGAATATAGCAACCGCTCGATCCGCGCACCGCGCTCGAGAAGTGGGTGTACGCAAGTCGTGGGCGCACAACGGAGGCAATTGGTTAGGCAGTTTTTAGGAGAGTCTTTTTTCCTGGCTTTCCTTTCTCTACTTCTGAGCATGGTTCTGGTTGAATTGTTCCTACCTACTTTCAATTCTCTGGCCGAGCGAGAATTAGAATTGAATTTTGGACAGGATCAGATGGTTTTACTGGGTTTGGCTAGTATTGCCTTAATTGTCGGCATTGTTTCGGGAAGCTATCCTGCCTTTTACCTTTCTGCTTTTCGTCCTGTGGATGTCTTGAAGGGGAAAATGACAGTAAGGAATAGAGGGAGATTCTTTAATAGAGGGTTGGTAGTTTTCCAATTTGTCGTCTCCATTACTCTGATGCTAGCCACGGGCATCATCTATAGCCAACTGAGTTTTATGCGCAACGATGAAACGGGTTTTGACAAAGATGGTGTCGTTGTCTTTCAAGATGCTAAGCCCGAGAGATGGACGTATCGATATCTAAAAAACAAGCTTTTACAACATCCCGATATTGTTAATGTCACGGTCTCAACTTCCGTTCCAGGTAGACTTACTTTGGATCCATTCAGGCACTTTCGCGTGGAAGGTGGGAAGAGAAGCGATTTCGTAGATTGCTGGTCTATCGCAGCGGATGATGACTTTGTGAAGACCCTGGGTATGGAACTGATAGACGGAAGATATTTCCGTGAAGATTCATCCATTGATGCAGGGACTTTTATCATCAACGAAGAAGCCGCAAGGCAGTTCGGATGGGAAAATCCGATCGGTAGGCGACTGGAGAGCAACCCCGTACAAATGATGGGTTCTAATAAATCACCCAGGCAATTGAAAGGGGAAATAATCGGCGTAATCGAGGATTTTCATCTGGAATCCTTACACCACCCCATCGAGCCGGTGATAATCCGTGCCGGTACTGGGAATTTAATCTCGGTGAAAATCAAGAATGAAAAGATCGCTGAAGTGATGCCATTCCTGGAGGAGAAGATCCGTGATTTTTCCCCTTCCTTCCAGGTCCAGCTCTTCTTCCTCAATGATGAACTCGATCGGCAGTACCGAGAGGAAAATCGACTATTCCTCATATTCGGATCATTTACCCTGATGGGGATTTTCGTGTCTTATCTGGGGATTTTTGGGCTGGCGACCTTTACTGCGGAACGCCGGACAAAGGAGATAGGGCTCCGTAAGGTGCTCGGAGCTTCTGTAGCCAGTATCATCTCTCTGCTTTCTAAGGAATTCAGCAAGCTTGTGATCACCGCCAATCTCCTGGCCTGGCCCATAGCATATTTTGCCATGGCCCGATGGCTCCAGAATTTTACTTATCGAATCAATCTTGGCCCAGGAGTTTTCCTTCTGGGTGGTCTTATAGCATTAGTCATCGCTTTGCTCACAGTTAGCGTCCAGGCAATCAAAGCGGCTTTATCAAACCCGGTCGATGCGCTGCGGTATGAGTAGGGAGAGTAAAAAATGCTGAGGAATTACTTCACAGTTGCTATTCGGAACCTGATTCGTCATAGGATTTTCTCAACTATCAATATCACAGGTCTTTCAATTGGCTTCTCATTTAGCCTTATTGCTTTTGTATTTATTCGTTATGAACTGAGCTATGACACCTTTCATCAAAACGCGAACCATCTTTACAGGATATATGTCAAAGCGGCTCCAGAGCACTACAATAAATCATTCAAATTTCAGGGTACAGATCCCCAAAAACAAGCGGCAGTACCGATCCCTTTTGCAGAGGAATTGGCAACCGATTTCCCGGAAATAGTAAGATTTGCCAGAATGAAAGCGAGTGTTGGAGAAATCGAGCGTTCCCAAATCTCATCCAGGGAAGCAATTGCCTTCATCGATCGTGCTTTTTTTAGCATGTTTTCTTTCCAAATGCTGCAAGGCAATAGCAAAACAGCACTTCAGAATAGAAATGCCATTGTCATCACCCCATATGTGGCAACGAAATATTTCGGCGATGAAAACCCTTTGGGGAAACAGCTGTCTATTAAGCTGCGTGATCAATCCCATGATTTTACGGTAACAGGAATCATTGAGAAACCGCCTTCGAATTCCAGTATTCAATTCTCCATTCTTCTGCCATTTGAGCGATTTCCCGATGCGGTAAGACGAGAAGAAGAATTAACAGATTGGACAAGTCTCAGAACACTCACATTCGTTCAATTATCTGAACATGCTGACGTTACAGAACTCGAAAATAAACTCACCCATTGGACCCCATCACACTTTCCCGCTCCCATAGAGATTCACTTCCAATCCCTTTCTGAAATTCACAAAGACACCACCATTAGCAGTCTGGGGACGAAGGCTCCAACATCTCCATATACGCTGCTCATCGTATCTGGTATAGCCTTTTGCATCGTTCTAATTGGGTGTGTCAACTTTATGAATCTCTCCATTGGTCTTGCTGCTTCACGCCAGAGAGAAATCGGCATACGCAAAGTCCTGGGAGCAAGCAGGAGCCAGCTCGCCAAGCAGTTCTGGGGAGAAGCTGGTGTATTGAGCCTTTTCGCACTACTGATTAGCTTGGTGTTTGTGGAATGGTTGTTGCCAATGATCAATAGCTCTTTGCGAAAAATCTCTTTGTGGAAAGAACTCGCAATCGGATACGACCCCAGTACCTTTATTGCTCTTTTTCTGCTGGTGATAGTGATCAGTCTCCTGGCCGGTGGCTACCCTGCGCTGGTCATTTCCAATCTGCATCCAATCTTAATCTTGAAAGGATGGCAAAAAATTGGAAGCGCAAATTTACTGACGCGTATTCTGATCGTCTTTCAGTTCTCACTGTCCATCTCTCTGATCATCTGCACGCTGTTTATGTTCTTCCAGCTTGAGTTCCTACAAAAAAGAGATCTTAGATTTACTGACGATCAGATCATTGTTATTCGAACTCCTGATTACTACAAAGGGCGTGCATTCCTGGAATTATTCAGGAACGAACTCCAGCCCTATGAAGCCATTGAGGGGATAACGGGCACATCCAGATCTTTTGGTTATGGTACTGGATATACATCGCATCGACTTGGAGATAAGTTGATTAAAATCCACAACTACATTGTAGATTACGATTACATCAGTTTTTTGGAGATTGATTTTCTTGAGGGGCGAGATTTTTCACGAAATTTCCCCGGTGATGAGGAAAATGCTGTGATTGTTAATCGGAAATTGGTTGATGAATTTGGATGGACATCACTCCTCGGCAAGGAATTGTGGGGCAAAACCGTTATTGGAGTTGTTGAAGATTATCATTACATGTCTTTGCATCATGAAATGGAGCCTATGGCATTGCAGCTTGGTCCGAGGTTAGGACGGATTCTGCTCAAGATAAATCCCTTGGAAATGCAACACACGCTTTCTCAAATCGAAAGCAAATGGAAAAAAATTGCGCCATCCTCGCAGCCGTTCACATTTTCATTTCTCAACGAAGATATTGAGCGTCAATACCGAACAGAAAAGCTATGGGGGAAGATCGCTGGCTTTTCCGCTGCTTTTGCGATTTTTTTGGCTTGCATGGGGGTTTTTGCCCTGTCATCCTTGATAATAGCCCGTCGAGCCAAAGAGATTAGCATTCGCAAAGTATTGGGCGCTTCTCTGACGGATATTCTGGGACTGATTTATCGAGGTTTTTTCGTTTTGATTATCGTCGCTTGCATCATTGCTGGGCCAATAGCCTATTCCACGATGAATAAGTGGTTACAGAACTTTGCCTATCGAATCGACATGAATCTATGGGAATTTATGATCGGCAGTGTGATGACGCTTCTGACTGCTCTGGCAACAGTAAGTTTGCTTGCTATGAAAGCAGCGAGAAGTAATCCTATAGATGCTCTGCGGAATGAATGAGGAAAAAAAACCTCTAAGCTGTCCCAAACGATCTGTGATGATCTCTCTGGGATGGCTTTGTCCTCTTCTTCTTCTGTATACCTTCCGAATACTCCAGCGGTTCGATATCAACGACAGAGGGTGATATCGTTTGTAAGCAGAGAATCAAAAAAGTCTCTGGATCGACGGTTTGAGACTTTCTGGAGCTGTCCGACAGGTCAAGTAATAGCAAGTGCAAATCAGCCCTTTTTCTCTTTTTCTCCTTCTTCCACTTCCTCCTCAAAATTCACTAAATCCGCCTGGCTTCTGAAGGCAATTGCACTGCTGTGGTCATAATTTTCGTCCGTAGTGCGATATGAAGAATGACCTAATCGCTTTTGCACTATATCCAGCGGAACCCCTTTTTCTCGAAGCATAGTTGCATAGGTATGCCTGAGCGAGTGGAGAGTATAAATATCGTTCAGCCCTGCTTTGCGGATAAGCTTCTTGAACTTGCGCGTGACAAAATCCTGATGCCAAGGTTGCTCCTTATCCCTGGCACCTCGGCTTCTGCTTTGCGTCTGGAAGACAAATCCTGTTTTTTTCATCTCCATCTTGTTGATGATATTCTTCAAGGCCTTATTGATCTCCGATGCGATCATCGCCAGAATCTTCACCCTCAGCTCCCCGGATAAGCTGTCCCACGCAGCCACCACCTCCGCCAAATCGTCGGGAAGCGGGTACTCTTTTCGGGCGCAAAATTTCGTATTCTTCTTGCAGGGATGTGTGTGGCTTATGTTTTTCGTCGCTTTTAGCCGATGAAGCAAGTGATTGTTTCTGATCGCTTTCTGCATCGCTATGTTGGGATTTTGTCTCTCTGGGGTCCGCACCGTTGCGCGGTTCGATTCCCCGCAGCTCCACCATAAAATTAAAGGACTTACACCAGATCTGGTGTAAGTCCTTTTTCTTTGCTTGACGTGCAGCCCCCCCCCCCCAAAGGCGGGTCTAAAGAAAAGCCTCCTCTTTGGTCGACTAGGACCCTGCCTGGTTCAGACGCTGTAGACGGGCGACCACCTCGGGGGTCAATTCGCTCTCCGATGAAACCTCTTCGCGCTCTTCCAGCGTCTCCTGGATCTCGTCGAACGACGCGCGTCCCAGCCTTTCGAGCAGCGCTGAAAAAGTCGCCTGCTGAGTCGCCGGTTCTGGTCCCGGATGGACCATGTAATCCAGCGTTACCTGGCGCGTCAGCGAAAAAACGATGTACTGGTTGAGCGAGACGCCTTCACGACCGGCCCGGTCTGTCAGCTGCCGATGCAGCGTTTCAGGTAGACGTAATGTCAACCGACTCATAGCGCATCCTCTCCTCGTGTTAAATGCAAAATAGCTTCGACTGGCGTGATCGCTTGTAAACCCAGAGAAGCCCTGGCAGACTGAAAGTCGCGCAAGTTGGAGGTAATGACCACGGCCCCGGCGTTCATAGCGCAGTCGATCACGTGATCATCCCCGGGATCGGGTGAAGCGGGACGCCATGTGTAGTAAATGGTGACAAAGCACGCTTTTTCCAGCAACGTGCCCAATACCGGACCCAGCCGCTGCCAGCGAGCGGCCGACAATTTGCGGGGAAGCACATCGGCGTATTCCAGAGCGAGTGTATTGGAGACGCAAACTTCCAGCGCATCGGCCAGCCAGACATCGACCAGTAATCCAGCTGCTCCTCCCTTTTTCGTGAGCCCCTCGAAGAGGACATTGGTGTCCACCACACATCGAAATTTACACATGACACTATTATAGCACTTTATATGGTGTCATACAAGAGGGGCCATTTTTCCAATTCCCTCCCGGTGAGATTTCATTACCAGAGGATCCCAGAGGGAGCTTTTCATTCCTTTCATGCTACGTCGACCATGGCCAGGATGATCTCCTTACTCGACCGTACACATTATCATCATACCATCGTTCCCACCGCCTCTTCAGAGCAATGACAAGAGGATGACTTCCCAAGCACCCGTCCTACTCTCTACACCCTCATCTCTCCTCACCTGGGATGGCGGAGGTCTTCTGCACAATTCCCTGCTTCACCGCTTGACCGGCCCCCCCAAAGGGCTTTTTTATAATCCCTCTATATCGCGGGACGGCAACGTATCCTTTTTCAGGGCGGATCTATGAAAAATATAAATCTTCTTAGCTTATTATTTTTATTTTCCTCCGTTTTTGCCGAGGAACAGGATATGATCGATCCGTTCGGCTCCATTTTGTGGGAGGACAGTTTTCTGGAGGTGGTGCAAAAGGTAGGCGCCATGTCTCCCGATACCGTGCTGTTAAATACTGTCGATATCAAGAACCTGGTGTCCCAAAAAGAACTTTCCGACAAATTGAAAGAGGTGGTTCAAAAACACGTACCGCAGTTTTTCGACCCCGTGTCGCTGCCGAGAATGGAGTCGAAAATCGTCAAGTACAGGGACGCTGAGGGCAAGGAACAAAAGCACATAAGTGAGTTCTACATCAGATACTCCATAGAGGTTTCCCCCGTGGTTATTCTGGGGGTTGTTTTCAAAATGGAGATTTCCTTCGCCATGGCGCCCGGTCTGGCAATCCACCATCCCGACGGCGTCCTGCGCGAAAGCAGCGTGGGATATAGTTTCCCCATTGTCTTGAAGGAAATCCAGCTGACTTCCAGGTCTCCCGAACTGGAAGACAAGCACAAAAAAATCACCGAAATTTTGCAAAAGAAATATCAAAAATTCGATGTGCACAACCGCGCCAGATGGGACAAGATCAACATCATGGTCAGCTTAAAGGACGATCGCGACAACCAACTCGTCATAAGAGGCGGAAGCACGCTCTATATGATAACGTATATCGGCAAGGCGTACATCGAAGAGCTGGATCAAAAGTATCGACGTCATTTATCCAAAATAAACTCCAGCAAACACGAGGGCATGGAGTCCGGTCTGTAGGGTTCGGTGCCATATGGACTGCGCCGTTTTGATTCGCTAAAAAAATGACGGGCCTGATATCCACCTTCGCACTCATTCTGGGCGGTCTGAGCAACGGGGCCGTTCTCCCATTCGCCCTGTATCTGGCGGCCATGGCCCTCATTTGCGGTCACACGGCCCGAATCCTAATAAAAAAGCTGCATATAGAAAAACAGTCACTGGTGAACATCATGGCCGTCATCGGGCTGGCCCTGGGCTATATTCGACTCATCCGTCTCCTGGCCCTCCTCTTCCTGAACGTTTCGTAAGTCGCCACCACCGAAGCCGGACAATCGTCCGTAGAGTATGTGAGCCGACTTGAGAAAATCGGCTTTTTCCTTGGTTGAAAATGATGCCTTTGATTACATTCCAAAGCACTGCCACCATCTGATGCGATATTTCTTTTGCTTTTGAGGAGCTGCCGATTGATGACGCACTGTCTCTGTGAGCGAATAAAAGGCATCGTCCTCGGCACTATTTCCCTTCTACTGCTATTTCCCTCCTTGGCCCGAGCCCATAACGGCGCCGTGGCTCTGGCCTATCCGGTGCGGGGGATCGTCGTCGATGGCGATTTCTCCGACTGGCCCGAAGAACTGCCCCGCTTTCCCATCGAACTGCCCGAACTCGGTGCCAATCCTCTGGACGAGCGCGACTTCAAAGCCGATTTGAGGGCTGCATACGATCCGATCGAAAACGTCCTTTATTTTGCAATAGAGGTGGAAGACGAATCGATCGTCGTCGACAGTTCGGCGGCGCAGCGATGGGACTCGGAAGATGGCTGCGAAGTGTATCTCGACCCGGATCACGAGGAACAATCGACGGCCACCCAGTTTACTTATCGCGGCGTGGGTGATGGCCAACGGGGTGCTGGTGATCCCGAGCGCAAAACCGCGGTGCGCTGGCATCGCCAGGAAGGTCGCCACCAGTACGAGTGGCGTCTGGACCTGGATGGTCGCATCGATCTGGACGAGATGGGTGACGGACTGTCCCTGAGCGTCGACATCGTCGCTTGCGATATGGACGCCGATGGATCTTTCTCGTGGATGGCCTGGGGCCGCAAGATCTACAAGGTCGGTCCCGCCGACCGCCGAGGTGATCTGATCCTGGTGCGCGATCCCGAGCAGATCGGCAGCGTCGCAGGGCGCGTCGTCTGGGAGGGTACGGGCCTCGGCATTGCGGGAACCAGCCTGCGTCTGCAGGCGATCGACAATCCGCGTCTGTGGACGCGGGTCGTCACCACATCGGGCGGACATTTCCGACTCGACCTGCCCGCTGGCGCCTATCACCTGGTGGCCGAATTGGGCTCGGGAGAGGGAATCAGTCGCCAGGTGGAAGTCGGTGCGGGCGATACCGTCGATCTGAGCATAGAGGTCCATCCCACCGGCGGGGTCCAGGTCCCGGCCGGTCCGGGTACCGAGATCAAAGCCAGCGCGGGAAGCCGCCAGGGGGCGTGGCACAGCTTCGGTACCACGGACGGTATGCAGGGCGGTTTGGTCAGAGGCATCGTTCAGGGTCGGAACGGTATGCTGTGGTTTGGCACCCAGGACGGTCTGCATAGTTTCGACGGTCATTTTTTCACTCAGTACACCACGCGAGACGGATTGGTCGGCAACGAGGTGAGCGACCTCTTTCTGGACGATCGGGGTGACCTGTGGATCGGCACCAGTGGCGGCCTCAGCCGCTTTGACGGTCATTTTTTCACTCAGTACACCACGCGTGATGGTCTGATCGACAACGAGGTGCTCGCCATTGCGGCCACCGTTTCGGGCGACCTGTTGATAGGCACCAACGGCGGCCTCAGCCGCTTTGACGACGGCCACTTTGTCAACTATACCGTAGCCGACGGCCTGGGCAACAATTCGGTGTGGGCGCTTGCCGCAGATCCGGGGGGCGATTTGTGGATCGGCACGCGCGGAGGGGGACTGGGTCGTTTCGACGGAGCTGATTTCACCCACTACACGATGGCCGACGGCCTCAGCGGCAACTACACCAGATCCCTGCTAGTAGATCGACTCCAAAATCTGTGGATTGGCACTGAAGGTGGGCTGAGCCGCCGCGACGGTGAAAACTTCGTCAACTACACGACGGCCGATGGTCTCGTGTACGGCGCCGTCAATGCCCTGCAGGAAGATCTGCACGGCAACCTGTGGATTTCCGACTGTGAACAACTCTACACTCCGGGTCTCACCATAAACTGTGAGCCCAACCGGTTTGACGGATTCGGCTTCACTGCCTGGGATGACCTCGACGACGAGATGCTGTTCTCCCTGCAAAAAGACAGCGAGGGGAATATCTGGGCCGGCACGACCAGCAAACTCGCCCGCTACGACGCCGCCGATTTTTTGCATCTCTCCACGGCCGACGGCCTGGCGGGCAACACCGTCAACGCCCTGCTCGAAGATCGGCACGGCGACCTGTGGATCGGCGCCGTGGGCGGTCTGAACCGCTACGATGGCAAAGAGCTACAGACCTTCACCACCGCGCAGGGGCTGACTCACGACGCCGTCAATTATATTCTGGAGGACCGGCAGGGGGATTTGTGGATCGCCACGGAAGGAGGTTTGAATCGCTACGACGGCAGCCGTTTCGAAAGTTTCACCGCCGCTCAGGGGCTGCCGCAGTCTCATCTCGTCAAACTTTTGGAAGACCGGCAGGGCGACCTGTGGATGGCCAGCATCGGCGGTGGTCTCATCCGCTACGACGGTAGTTCCTTCGCCGCTCTGACAGCCAAGGATGGTCTGCCCAACGATACGGTCCACAGCCTGGCCGAGGATGGGAACGGCGACCTCTGGGTCAGCACCTGGGATTCCGGCGTCATGCGTTATGATGGTGAATCTTTCACCCAGTATACCACGCGCAACGGCCTTGGATTCGACTACGTCATCAGCCTTCTGGTCGATCGACATGGCGACCTTTGGCTGGGCACGCTGGGCGGCGGCATCAGCTGTTATGATGGCGAACACTTTACCAATTTCGCCGACGGTCACAACGTTTCGTTCGACAATGTCTTCGGCATCACCGAAGATAGCAGCGGCGTTCTCTGGCTGGCCACTTCCAGCGGGATCAGTCGCTACGACGGCGCCGTCTTCCAAAGCCTTCTCGAGCGCGACGGCCTGGTCGGCAATGCGACGACGGCCGTAGCCGAAAGCCGCGACGGCTCCTTCTGGATCGCGACCCGCAATCAGGGGGTCACCCGCTACCGCCTCAGCGCGACTCCTCCACCTGTCCGCATCATCGATGTGATCACCGAGTACCGTCACGGACCCGTTTCCACCATCGCCCTGCCTTCCACCCAGCCGCTGGTCTCCTTCGAATTTCGCGCCACCAGTTTCAGGACGCGCCCCGAGGCCATGCTCTACCGCTACCGGCTCGTGGGCCGCGACCAAGAGTGGCAGACCACTCGCCGGGACCGGGTGGAGTACCAGGACCTGCCCATCGGCCAATACACCTTTGAAGTAGTCGCCATAGACAGGGATCTGGTCTACTCGACCGAGCCGGCCCGGGTCGCCGTGGAGATACATCCGCCCTATGCCGATATCGCCCTGTGGTCGGCCCTCGGGATCACTTTGCTCGCCGGGGTGTGGCTGGCCGGACAGATCGTTCGGCGCAACCGCCAGGTGCGTTTGCAGGAAGCCCGCTTTCGCCAGGTCTTCGACGCCTCTTTGGACGCCTATATCTTCTTTGGCGAGGATGGCATCATCGAAACCAACGACGCCTTCGTGCGGATGTTCGGCTTCGAGAGTAGAGAGCGGACAATCGGACTGATGCCCGAAGATTTTTCTCCCGAAATTCAGCCGGACGGCACGCCCTCACGCGAGGCTGCGCTGGCGATGATTGAGTGCGCGCAGAAAGAGGGGTATCATCAGTTCGAATTCGTGCACCAGCGGACGGACGGCACGCCGGTCCCGGTGGAAATTGCGATGCACGCCGTGACCATCGTCGACAGACCCGCCATCTTCCTCGTCCTGCACGACCTGACCCAGCGCAAGGAGACCGAGTCGGATCTCGTGGTCGCGCGCGAACAGGCGGAGGAGGCCAGCGCCTCCAAGTCGCAGTTCCTCGCCAACATGAGTCACGAGATCCGCACCCCGATGAACGCCATCATCGGCATGGCCCACCTCGCCCTGCGGACGGCGCTCGATACAAAGCAGCGGGACTACATAAATAAGATCCAGGGATCCGGACAGCACCTGCTCGGCATCATCAACGACATCCTCGATTTCTCCAAGATCGAGGCGGGAAAACTGGATATCGAAAACGTCGATTTCTCGCTCGACCAGGTGATGGACAACGTCGCCGCCCTCATCGGTCCCAAGGCATCGGATAAGGGGATAGAACTCCTGTTCGATGTCGAATCTGATATTCCCAGAGACTTGCGCGGGGATCCGCTGCGTCTCGGTCAGATCGTCATCAACTACGCGAACAATGCTGTCAAGTTCACCGAGGAAGGACAGATCGTCGTGCGTGTCCACAGGGAGCGCGAAGTGGAAGGCGACCTGCTCATCCGCTTTGAAGTGCAGGACACGGGTATAGGCCTGACGGAAGAGCAGATAGATCGCCTCTTCCAGTCCTTTCACCAGGCGGATGCTTCGACGACGCGCAAGTTCGGCGGGACAGGGCTCGGTCTGGCCATCTCCAAGAGCCTGGCCGAAATGATGGGTGGCGAAGTCGGCGTCGAGAGCCAACCGGGCACCGGGAGCACGTTCTGGTTTACAGCCCGGCTAGGCGTGGGCGAAGTAAAGGAGAAATCCTACGTCATCGAATCGGACCTGCGCAATTGCCGCGTTCTCGTCGTCGACGACAACCCGCAGGCAAGGCAGATCATTGCCGAGATGCTCGTTTCGATGTCGCTTCGCGTGGATGAGGCTCCGTCGGGAGAGGAAGCCGTCCGGCTGGTCGAGGCCGCTGCAGATACAGATCCCTATGACATCCTGTTTGTGGACTGGCGCATGCCGCCCGGCATCGACGGCATCGAAGCCATACGCCGCATCGACGCCCTCGGCCTCGCCGTGCGCCCTAAGCCGGTGATGATCACCGCTTACGGGCGCGCGGAGGTGATCGAAGAGGCCCACGACGCCGGTATCGATATCACCCTGGTCAAACCGGTGAACCCCTCTCAATTACACGCCGCCGCCCTCCATGCCCTGCACGGCGATGCTGAAGGTTCCACCTCTATTCGCGGGAATGCATCTCCGACCGAAGGTCTGGATCTGTCCGCCATACAGGGGGCTCACATCCTCCTCGTCGAAGACAACGAGCTCAACCAACAGGTTGCCATGGAGCTGCTACGGGATGCCGGTTTTCACGTCGATCTGGCGGAGAACGGACAGATCGGCGTCGAGAAGGTCGGCGGTAACGGCTACGACCTCGTCCTGATGGACATGCAGATGCCGGTGATGGACGGTATCACCGCCACTCTGGAGATCCGCGCCGATGAACGCTTCGGCCACCTGCCCATCGTGGCCATGACCGCCAATGCCATGGCGGGGGATCGCGAGCGCTGCATCGCCGCCGGGATGAACGACCACGTCGCCAAACCGATCGACCCCGAGAGTTTATTCAAGAGTTTGCTGGAATGGATCCCGCCGGGGGAGAGGGAACTTCCGGAATCGCGCCAGGAATCGGAAGAGAGTGCGGCCGATGCAGCGGACGATCGCCTGGAATCGATCCAGGGGCTCGATATCGCGGCGGGTATTCAGCGAGTAGCCGGCAAGCGCGACTTCTACGAAAAATTGGTCCGGAAATTTGCCGAAGGGGAAGAGGCGCAGGCGATAGAAACGATCGAGTCCCTGCTCGACCGGGACGACCGCAAGAGCGCGGAACGCGCCGCTCATTCGCTGAAGGGGGTGGCGGGCACCCTCGGTGCCGGAGAGCTGCAAAAACGTGGCCAGGATCTCGAGAATGCGATCCGTGAAGGGCTCGATCGAGTGCAGATCGACACCTACCTCCAGGTCGTGGGCGAAGAGCTGGATCGCCTGGTCGGAGCCGTCCGGTCGGCTTTCGAGGCGAGCGATGACGAACTGGAAGATGAACCGGAGGAATCGGTTGACCTGGATCAGGAAGTGCTCGCCCGGTTGCCCGAACTCGCCGACGCACTCGAGGCGAAAGTAGAGACCTGCCGAGAATTGGCCTCGGTTCTGTCCATCAACGAAATCGAAACCTTCGCCGCAGAGGTGGGCACACTCGCCCGAGATGCGGGATACAAACCGCTACTCGCCTGGAGCGACGGGCTTGCGGAAAAGGCCAGCCTGTTTGATCTGGAAGGTATGGGTGAGAGTCTGACTGGATTCGCTCAGCTCGTCGACGATATACGCTCGATGGGTGCAGAGGCCGCCGATTGATGCACGGAAATCGGCGACAATCCCGACCCGAGGAAAATCGAATGTTTAAACATGTATAATAGCCAAAAAAAGAGCCGCTTAGTACAAGCTTCACCTGTCTATTACGGCTGGATCATCCTCGTCGTCGGCACCCTCGGCGGTATCATGACCAGCCCCGGTCAGACCTATGCCTTTTCCGCTTTTCTCGATCACTTCATCGCCGACCTCGACCTCAGCCGCTCGCTGGTCAGCACCCTCTATACGGGAGGCACGCTGGCGGCCAGTTTTGTGCTGCCCTACATCGGACGTCAGTTCGATATACGCGGCGCCCGGTTTATGATGGCGCTGGTGAGTTTTCTTTTGGGGCTGGCCTGCATCTACATGAGCTTTGTGCGCAACGCGCTCATGCTCACCATCGGCTTTTTTTTGCTGCGCCAGCTCGGGCAGGGCAGCCTGAGTCTGGTCAGCAAAAACGCGATCAATTTGTGGTGGGTGCGGCGGCGCGGGCTGATTATGGGGATCAGCGGCGTGGCCGGTGCCATGCTCGGCGGCCTTTTTCCCTACATCATCAATACGCTGATCCCGCTCTACGGCTGGCGCTATACCTACGTTATCTTCGGGGGGATGCTGATCCTCTTTATGCTGCCCATCGCCTGGATCTTTACGCGCGACCGGCCCGAGGATCACGGTCTGCCGCCGGATGGCATAGAGGTGAGTGAGGAGGAAGAGGACGCGTCGGGGGAGACGCTGGAGACCAACTGGACCCGCCCCCAGGCGCTGCGCAGTTCCGCTTTCTGGCTGGTCACGGCGGGGCTGGCCTCGATGAGCATGCTCAATACCGGCTTGACCTTTCACCTTTTCAGCATCTTCAACGACAGCGGCCTCTCATCATCGGTGGCAGCTTCCGTCTTCGTGCCGATTGCCGCTACTGGAGCGATCGTGCAGTTGGCGGGGGGGCTGGCCATAAGCCGCGTGCCTGTGCATCTGCTGCTGGTGCTTGCCCTTCTTCTAGAAGCGCTGATCCTGGTGTGGGCTCCCATGCTGAGCTCGCAGCGGATGGCCTATACCTTCGGTTTCTTTATGGGCATGCAGGGGGGGTTGGAGATGATCGTCAGCAGCGTGATTTTCGCCAACTATTTTGGCCGTCGCCATCTGGGCAGCATCGCCGGTTTTGCCTCGACGCTGTTAGTCGCCGCTTCCGCCCTCGGTCCCATGCCGATCGGCGTCGCCCGCGACCTGATGGGCAGCTACCAGACCGTGCTCACCGTTTTTGCCCTTCTGCCCTTTGCCCTGGCAATTGCCTGTGCACTGTTCTGCAAGCAGCCCGGCATCCCCGCAGAGGAGTGATCGTTCCGGGAAATGCGGCTTGTAGGGATTCCAGATAGGAGCGCTGGTTTCACCGCGATAGGAGAAACTTCTTTCAGGAGCTGGACATGGAATATCGACCTCTCGGCAAAACAGGCCTGCGGGTCTCCTCCATCGGCATGGGCTGCGTCACTTTCGGTCGCGAAATCGATCGCGACACCTCATTTCGGGTGCTCGACCATGCCTTGGAACTGGGGCTGACCCTGTTCGACACCGCCGAAGCCTACGCCTCAGGTGCATCCGAAGCCGTGCTGGGGGAATGGATTTCCAAGCGGAAGGTGCGCGAACAGATCGTGCTGGCCACCAAAGTGCGCGGCACCCTCACCAGAGAGCGAGTGACCCGTTCGGCGGAAGAGAGTCTCGAGCGCCTGAGGACCGATCACATCGACCTCTTCCAGCTTCACAGCTGGGACGACGAGACCCCTCTCGAAGAAACCCTCGAAGGATTGGACAGGCTGGTGCGGCAGGGCAAAATTCGACACGTCGGCTGCAGCAACTGGATGGCCTGGCAGCTGTGCAAAAGCCTGCTGCTGTCCCGGGACAACGGCATCGTCCGCATGCAGTCGGTGCAGCCCCCCTACAATCTGGTGCAGCGCGAGATTGAGCGGGATATGCTGCCGCTGTGCGCCGACCAGCATATCGGCGTGCTCAGCTACAGCCCTCTGGCCGCCGGCTTCCTGACCGGCAAGTATCGCCGCGGCGGAGAGGTGCCCAAAGGGACGCGGTTCGACGTCATTCCCGGCCATCAGCGGATCTACTTTACCGATCACGGCTTTGCCACGCTGGAAGGATTGGAGGCTGTCTCCAGAGAGAGCGGTCGGTCGATGATTCAGCTCTCCCTGACCTGGGCGCTGGGCCGACCCGGCATCACCTCCGTCCTGGTCGGCGCTCGCAGCACCGACCAGGTCGATCAGGCTTTTGTTGCCGAACGGGATGGTCTCGATTCGGAGCTGCGCCGGCGACTCGACGAGATTTCGAGCTCGACGGATCTCCATCCTCAGACTTGAATCTGCACAAAATTTCCCCCGGACCTGCGGGCGAACGGAATTTCGACCGTGCCGCTCGCTCGTAGATCCGAGGGATATGTTTTTACAGGTTCTTCAGGCGAGTTCCCGCCAGCGGGCGAGCATTGCCTCGATATTTTCCCACGGCGTGCCGGCCACGATCTGGTCCACGGGAAACAGCACGAATCCGCCTCCCGGTGCCAGGATGTCGATCGCCTCTTCTACCGCAGCTCGGGCATCCTCCGGCTTTCCCTCTCCCAAAGTCAGGATGGCGTTCATGCCGCCCCAGATGCACATGCGGCCTCCGAGCTTCTCCTTGAGCGCTACCAGGTCCGCCTCTCCCTGCATCGGATCCGGTCCCCACAGCACGTCCACGCCGATCTCAAGAAAGTCGTCGAGCAGCGGCATGATTCCCTTGGTCATGATGTACGAAAAGGCCGCTCCGGCCTGGTGCACCATCTCCGCCTCCCTCTTCAGCAGCGGCTTGAGGAAGCGTCGGTAGGAATGCACTCCCCAGAAGTCCGGCAGCTCGTACCAGCCTCTGTGCAGGATGACGTCCACTTTTTCATCCAGGAGGATCTCGACCTGCCGCTCGTGCCAGTTCCAGATGATCGCCATCAGCTCCTCGACAAAACCGGGATCGTCCTCACAGGCGTAGATCAGATTCGCCGGCCCCATGAGCCAGGCTGCGGTGTCTCCCAGACTCACGTACGCCCCTTCCAGAACGACCTGCTTCTCTGCGGCCGCCCGTCGATATGCCTTCGCCCGCTCCCTGAATTGGCTCATCTGGTCGTTGTCCGGGTCTCCCAGCAGATAGCGCAGGGGCGCCAGATCCTTTCTCTCCTCGATCAAGAATTGGGTCGCATGGGACATGTTGAGGTCGCCCAGGATCCCGAAGTTGCCCGAGGTATCCAGATATTCGCTGGAGCGCATCGTGTGTTCCACTGAGCCGTCCGGCGTCTGATACCGCTTGTGCATCAGCACGTACTCCTCCCCGGCGACCGGCTCTGTCCAGCCACTCACCTCCACTTCGGGTGCCATCCGCCACGGGGCGTGCAGCCACAGGGTGTCGTCCATGCCCAGCGCCAGCGTCGCCTCCAGGCGGGCCAGATCGTCCCCGGTGTTGAACGGCTCCTGGTCGTAGCTCCACAGGCACCACAGGGGCACGTGGTCGGTCTCCTCCAGGCGGATCGCGGCCAGCAATCGCTCGCGGGAACTCATATTTGTCTTCATCGTCGATCTCCGTGCACGTTCTTCAGTCCCAGGACCACTTCCTCCAACTCTGCCACGCTGGCGAAAGCGACTAACGCGCTGTCCACCTTCCTGTTTTCCAGCACCCATTCCACCGCTCGTTCCGGTCGCACCCTCTCCTCACCCGGTTCGGCCAGCTCTCCCCAGGGGCCCGAGGTGATCGGGTAGATCAGCTCCATATCCCCACGGATCCCCTCGCCCTTGGGGGACAGCTGCTCTACCCCCTCGCGGCCGGCCACGCTCCAATCCATCCGCGTCTTGTCCTCCCAGCTCAGCCACTGGCCTCCCAGCGCCTTCATGATCAGCACTCCTTTGTCTTCCAGCGCCGCCAGCTCCATCCCCCGCTCCTGCGTGCGGCAGACGTAGCTGTAGATGACCAGGTCCGCGTCGCTCTCCTCCTCCGGTCCCGTTGCGGCGTACGCCTCCTGGTCTACCGGATCGTGGCGAATCAGACAGAGGGATCGGACTTTTCCCGCCTGCTTGAGTCGCGCCACGCACGCGGATAGCTGATCGTCCTCCACGTATCGCTGGCGGTGCAGTCGCAGGATGTCGATAGCGTCTCGCCGCAGATTTACCAGATGCTCCTCCACCTTCTCCTCCAGCGTTTCCGCCTGGGCTGCGCCCACCTTCAGGGAGAAGAGTCGGTCCGCGTTGTTTCCCTTCAGCTCGTCCGGGATGTGGACCTCGTCCCCGTATCCCATGTCAAATAGATTGACCCCCAGCTCGTCCGCCCTCAGGTAGATCCGCCGCTTCTCCTCGGGGGGCGGATGGCCGCAGAATCCCTCGTAGTGGGCTAGCAGTCCTCCCAGTCCCACGACGCTCAGGCGCATGTCCGTCCGTCCAAAGATTCGATATTCCAAGGAAGCACCCTCCTGTCTGGAGTAAACCGCCGATCGCGCATCCGGCCATGATATAGCGCGGTGGCCATCGACTGTCAATGTCCGCTCGTCCTTCCAGGCTGATATCCCCGGATTTTCGATCTTCGGATGACGGTGGACTCGTTGCCATGAATTTCGGCAACGAGAATGGCTTTTTGGGGGATCGGATGGAAAGCGGAAAGTCTCCGTTTTTTCTTGGTCACCGGCAATTCCGTTGCTTACCTTCAGAGGAAATGCCTGCGGAACCCGTCTACTCCGAGAGGCCGATTTTTATGAAACGCCCCGCCCGAAAAAACGATCGTTTGCTGTTCGGCATCCTCCTCCTCCTCCTGCTGCTGACACAAACACCGCTGGTCGCTGTTGAACCGACTCTGGCCCGGCTCTCCTTCTGGGTGCCGCCCGAGCGCGTGGAGGAGTTCGCCGCGGTCTACGCCGAACAGGTTGTTCCTCTCCTGGAGAAACGCGGTATAACGGAGTCCACCGCGTCCGGTCGGGCGACCGTGGATTCCGTCTTCAGTCGTCTTTTCTCCTTTCCTTCGCCGTCCTCCTTTCTAGTCAGTAGAGAAGCACTCTGGAGCGATCCGGCCTGGAGTGCCCTTCTGAACAGTCTTGGGACCTATTTCCGAACCGCAACATCGGGAGATTCCGTCCGCTGTGAATTCGTCCTGTACCAATGCCCGGCGGGAACGGGTCGAAAGCAACTCGCCGGTCCCGGCACCCGGCGGGGAGAGTGGTTGAGTTACGGAGTTCAGGACGGCCTCCCTCACAGCGTAGCGGGGAGAGGCATCCTTCAGGACCGGGGCGGCCATCTGTGGTATCTGGCCGGTTTCGGAGGATCTGGAAAGGGCGTGGTCCGCTACGACGGTGCGACCTTTGCCTATCTCACCCCGGCCGATGGTCTGATCGGCAATCCCACCGCCATATTTCAGGATCGGGCCGGCCGCCTCTGGTTCGGCGCGGACGACGGCGTTAGTAGATACGACGGACGGAGCTTCGTCTCCTTCACCCCGGCCGACGGTCTGGCCGACGGCCCCATCAGGACCATAGTGGAAGATGCGGACGGTCGCCTCTGGTTCGGCGCGGAGGGGGGGCTGACGCGTTACGAGGCCCAACAGGACGTCGGCGAGGGGTTCACCACCTTCACCACCGAAGATGGACTGGTCGATAACCGGGTATACGTGCTCGGAGTGGACAGCAGGGGAGATCTGTGGTTCTCGACAGGAGGACGGCCAGAGGGCCGGAAATATGAATGGCAGGGGGGCAGTCTGGCGCGTTGCGCCGGGGAAAAAATCTCGGTCTATACCGGCCTGTTCGACGGCCTAGCCGACGGTCCCATCGAGACTATGGTTGAGGATGTGGATGGGCAGCTGTGGTTCGGCACCGAGGGGGGGTTGGTGCGCTACGAGGCCCGACAGGATGTCGACCGACAGGACGTCGGCGAGGGATTCACCATCTTCACCACCGCAGATGGACTGGTCGATAATCGGGTACACGTGCTCGGAGTGGACAGCAGAGGTGACCTGTGGTTCTCGACGGGCCGGTGGCAAGGGGCAAGTCTGGTGCGCTGCGACGGGCGAAGGTCGTCCCGCACGGTCCCGGCTTCGTTCACCACCTTCACCGCCGAAAACGGCCTGGGGGTTGGAGCCGCCTTCTCCATGCTGGAGGACCGCGCCGGGCATCTGTGGTTCGATCTTCACAATGGAGTCAGCCGCTACGATGGGCGGACATCTTCTCGCGCAGACTCCGTCTCGTTCACCACCTTCACTACCGAAAACGGCCTTCCCCAGGACCAGGTGATGGCCGTGATGGAGGACAGAGATGGGTATGTGTGGGCAGGCACCTTCGCCGGACTCAGCCGCTACGAGGGGGCGCACGTCTCCACCTTCACCAGTCGCGACGGTCTGCCCAGCATCTTCGTCTTCTCCGCTCTGCAGGACCGCAGCGGAGATCTCTGGTTCGGTGCTGGCGGGGGATTGGTGCGCTACGACGGCGAGGAATTCACCACCGTCACCACACGAGATAGTCTGAATATCGGCGCCTATTCGATCGTGGAAGATCAGAACGGCCATCTGTGGTTCGGAGGCTGGAATCCGCAGGTGATCCGCTACGATAGGGAGTCGTTTGTCACCTTCCCGCTCGATACCCGCCTGAACAGCACTTACAGCAACAAGGGCATGGCCGTGGACCGCAGCGGCCATCTGTGGCTGGCCACCCGCGAAGACGGAGTCCTCCGCTACGACGGCCTGAAATCGACTCATTTCACCGCAGCGGATGGCCTGATCGGGGACGAAGTCGAGTCCGTGGCCCGGGATCGAGCCGGCAATATCTGGATCGGCACAAAGGGAGGAGTAAGCAAATACGATGGCGAGACATTCATCTCCTTCACTCGCGCAGACGGCCTGGGATTCGACTCCGTGGCCTCCATTGCCGAGGATCGGGATGGCTACATCTGGTTCGGAGGGGACGGCGCTGTCTGCCGCTACGATCCCCGACATTCTGTCGACCGGCAGAATGTCGGCAGCGCCTTTACCACCTTCACTTCCGAGGATGGTCTGAAACCCGGAGTGGTTAGTTCTATTCTTCTGGATCGGGATGGCCATCTCTGGTTCGGTATCTTCGGGGGAGGAGTTGTCCGCTACGACGGTCTGGTTTTTCAGGATCTCAATCACCGGGACGGCCTGGTCGGCGACACCGTGCACGATATGATCCAGGACCGCGACGGCGATTTCTGGATCACCTCCGACAGCGGCATCAGCCGATATCGCGCTTCCACCGCCCCGCCGTCCGTCCGTCTGACAGAGGTGGTCGCCGATCGCTCCTACGGTCCTGTCGAAGGACTCTCGCTTCCCTCTACTCAAGGGTTGATCCAGCTCTCCTTCCAGGGGAGTAGTTTCACCACCTCTTTGGAGCGCATGGCCTATGTCTATCGCCTGCAGGGATACGAAGAGGACTGGAAGCCGACGCGCAGCACCGAAGTGCGGTACTCGGATCTGCCCGAGGGACGCTATCTCTTCGAGGTGAAAGCGGTTGATCGGGATCTGAATTACTCCGATCCGGCTACTCTTTCGCTCATCGTCCATCCGCCCTATCGCCAGCTGGCGCTGATCGGCGGCCTCTGCCTGGCGCTGATCGGACTGGTCGCCGTCTCCGGATACGCGCTCAAAAAGCGGCACGCCCTGTTCGTGGAGATGGAAGAGGAACTCCAGAGTGCTCACGACATGCAAATGGGCCTGATGCCCGCGTCGCCGCCGCATATCGAAGGACTCGATATAGCCGGCCGCTGTCTCCCCGCCAACCACGTCGGCGGCGATCTCTTCCAGTATTTCCCGCGCGAGGGCAGACTGGCTATCTGTATGGCCGACGTCACCGGGCACGCCATGGAGGCAGCCGTGCCGGTGATGATGTTCAGCGGCGTCTTGAAAAGCCAGATGGAACTGGGCGATTCCATAGACGCCCTCTTCGGCCGCCTGAACCGCACTCTCCACGACACCCTGCAGGATCGGACTTTCGTCTGCTTTGCCCTCGGCGAACTGGAACTCCGCCCGGGACGCGGAGAGAATGCCACTCGCGGAATGCGTCTTTCCAACAGCGGCTGTCCCTATCCCTATCACTTCTGCGCCGCCACCGGCGAAGTGACCGAGCTGCAGATCGACGCCTACCCTCTCGGCGTGCGTTCCGACACTGTCTATCCGACCATCGAGGTATCGCTGGAATCGGGGGACCGCGTCGTTTTCTGCTCCGACGGCATCGTCGAGATGGGGAATGCGAATGGAGAGATTTTCGGCTTCGGGCGGACGGCCGAGACCATCCGCCAGGGGTGCGCCGAAGGCCTAACCGCCGAAGTCCTGATCGACCGATTGATCGGTGCGGCGCGGAGTTTTGCGGACGGGACCCCGCAGGAGGACGACATGACCTGCGTCGTCGTGCACATAGAATCGACACCCCGCGATAGGGGCAGCAGTTTGGGGACAGCGTGATGCCGAGTTTTGTGGGATTTCGTCAGCACAGGTGTTATCCGGAAGCATCTCGGAGTGCGACAAACGTTTGACCCGATCTACGGAGGACAACCCCGCCCGTCCAGAGAAGGAGTAAACGGATGAGTCTGCTGGAATTGACCGGATGCAATATCCAGGTCACCCTCGACGAAGAGTTACGTCTGATCGTGCATCAGCGCGACGGCCGTCTCCTCTGGGAAAGCTCTAAGTCGCTTCTCCCCACCGCCACCGTCCGCAGTTCCGGCGGTGGGCTTCGTTCGACCTGTCTGCAGTCTGGAAAAACCGCTCTCTCCCCGATCCAGGATGGTCCCTATCGCGGCCAGACCGTCCGTTTATCCGAAATCGAGGGGACCGACCTCGTCCTGGACCTCCTGGTTGCTCTCGACGCCGATGCCGACGAGCTGCTGATTCAGATTGGCCAGGTCGGCGGCAGCGATAGGCTCGTCCGCGTCGATCATCTCTATCGGTTTGAGAAATCGGTAAGCGACGGTGGGTACATGCTGCTGCCGCACGGCTCCGGCTATCTCATTCCCGCGGACTGCCCGGACCCATTGCCCGGCGAGGGAGAGGTGGGGGGCATCGTCGGCGCCCGCTGGAGTTTACCCCTGTTCGGCATGGTGCGCGACTCCGATTCCCTGTGCATCATTGCGGAGACCTGGTGGGACTGCGATGTCGCCGCCGACCACGCTCCCGGCGACAGCTCAGCTCTCGACTTCAGCTGGGTTCCCAGTCTCGGCGAGTTCGCCTATCCCCGTCGGCAGACTATTCGATTTACTGAAAACATGGACCACGTCGGCATGGCGCGGCACTATCGGGAACGAGCCGGCCGGGACGGGCTTCTGCGAACTCTGGAGGAAAAGGCGGAGGTTACCCCGGTGATCCGCCGCTATGTGGAGAACGTCCTCTTCCGCTGGCCCGCCTGGAACCCGGAGGAGGCACCCGCCATCCTCGGCGATATCCGCCGTCTGCGCGCCGCCGGTTTAGGGGTCAACTTCTTCTATCCCAAGTGGTCGTCCGCCGGATACTCACCCGAGCAGGGTACCGCCACTACCGCCAACGCCGGCTGGCAGGCGTATCTGCATCCCACTCCGGTGCCGGGCGGCTGGCAGACTCTCGTCGATCTCGAACACCAGGTGCGCGACCTCGACTGTCTGGTCCAGGGGTTTGTCTGTCCGATCTCCCAGGAGCCCGAAGGAGTGCAGTTCGACGCAGACCGCTGGCCTGTTGACGCCGAGGGAAACCGTGGGCAGGGATGTCTCAGTTCCTTCGATGCCCTGGAGCGCATGCAGCGCGTCTTCACTCATCTCGAACGGGCCGGGCTCCAGCTTGACCTGCTCTACTACGACGGCTTTTCCGCCCATCTCGACATACCGGAGGATTTCTCCGCCGACCATTCCGTCAGTCGTCGCCAGAATATCGAAGCTGAGAACGCCTGCTTTGCCGAGACGCGTCGCCGGGGGATTGTGCCGGGCGCGGAGTTGGCCCGGTTCTGGGCTATGGCCGATTGCGACTTCTTTTTCTTCACAGACTGGTCGGCCGATCGCCTGTTCAACAAACCGAACCAGCACGCCCCCGCGCCGGTCGGCGAGCCGGTCCCCCTCTTCCCGCTCGTCTTCCACGACTGCTATGCCGCCGGCTTTTCCGGCGGAGGCTATGTCGCCTACGCCCCGGGGTACGACTGGTGGGACGACCGCACACCCAGACTGTATGAGCTGATGTACGGGGCTGCACCGGCCTACAACTGGCTCCCCGGCCACGAAGTGCCGATCCGCGACTGGGACAGCGGCCGCGCCCGGAGCAAGCGTGCCTGGTTGCTGCAGTGGAGTGCCTTCTATCGCGCCATCGCCCTCTCCGCCATGACCGGGCATCGGTTTCTATCGCCTGACCGCACTCTGCAGCGCGTTGAGTTCGCCAACGGGGCTGCAGGGGAGTTCGACATGGTCCGGAACAGCTTTCGCGTCGAGGGTATAGAGGGTTTCACCGGCGACTGGGAGCCCTCTCCGGAGTTGTGATGTGAAGATCGTCGACGTCGTCATCCACAAAGTAGTCGTGCCGATGCGGGCCGGGGCGGTCCATTCCGCCGGAGTCGAGGACAAGCTGTGCGCTCCCGATCCAATCACCGGTCGCTCGCTCAACTTCTGGGAGTTCCCCAAGTGGATCGTCGAACTGGTCGCCGATAGTGGATTGATCGGCCTGGGAGAGCCCCGGCGCGGCGACCTGTACCGACCGCTCCGCGAGTGCGCCAACCTGCTCATCGGCAAGAGTCTGGTCGATCTGCCGGTCGGCAACCTGCCCCTGCCACACGGGGACGACTACGAGTCCTACATCATCTACGAAGCGTATGAGATGGCCTGGCTCGACCTTCTGGGGAAGCATCTGGGCGTGCCGGTGCACCATCTGCTGGGGGGCAAAAAGATAGACCGGGTTTCCATCGATTTCTGGATGGGGCGGGGCACGCCCGAGGATACTGCCGACCGCACCCGCATGGCCGTGGAGTTCGGTTTCCACGGCATCAAGATGAAGTGCGCTCTGGGAGATCCGATTGCCGACCGGGTTGCCGCTGTCCGTTCGGTCGCTCCGGACTTTTCCATTGTCCTCGATCCCAACGAGCGGTTCGAAGATCCGGATGGAGCTCTCCAGGTCTCGCGTTCCCTCGAAGCGTTCGACCGCATCGCCTTCGAAAGCCCGGTTCCCCAGCATCGTCTGGACTGGTACAGAGAGCTGCGCGGCAGCATTTCCCAGAAGATTGCCCTGCATCTCACCTCCATCACCGAATTGCTTCCGGCACTGCGGGCGGAGGCTGCCGACTACTACAATCTGCTGGGACCGCTGAAGGAGTTTACCGACTGGGCGACCCTGACCCGCAAATCCGGCTGCCCCACCTGGCGCGGCACCGGCATGGATCTGGGCGTGCGCGACATGAGCAGCGTGCACGCCGCCGCCGCCGCCGGCTGCGAATTGCCCTGTGACATCATCGGCCACCTTCTGCGCGAGGACGATCTGCTGGTAGAGCCGATCCGCTTTGAAGACGGCGCGCTAGTTGTGCCCGAAGCGCCCGGGCTGGGCATTGAGCTCGATCGAGAGGCGCTCGAGAAATACCGGGTCCCGATCGAAGCGGGAGGTGGGGATTGCGAGTGAGTGATTCGACGATGTCGAATCGATTTCAGGATTTCTCCGCGAAGTCGATCCGGATCTGATCCAGCGTCACGTATCCCTCCGGCAAAGGGGAGCGCCACACCGGATAGTCCTTTTCGGGGCGCAGGATGTGCGGATCTCCCTCCAGCGGGCCCATCGGCTCGATGGTCAGGGGAGTGAGTATGAACATGATGTCCACGTTGACATCTCCCAGCACAGTCGCCATCTCCACGTGTCCATAGTAGTCGGTCCGATCGTGACGCCCCCCCATGCAGGTCCACTGCTGCGGGTCGGCTCCAAGGCGGATCGTCTGCTCGCTCCACTCCGGCGTCACCTCGATCGGCTGACCGCTCAGCACCCATGCCGAGGTCATGTTGCCCACCGTGGCCTGCACCAGCAGGACCAGCTCCGCTCCGCGCTTTTCCAACTCCCCTTTGAGCCGCAGACTGATCCGGGCGTCGGTGTAGTCGGTGGGGAAGTCCCCTTCCAGTAGACCATTCCGTCCTCCGATCTCGGCGAAGTGCTCGGCGAGTGGCCCCCGGGTGTAGGTGCAAAACAACATGTGCAGGTATCCGCCGCCCGGCGGGGCGTGGTTGTAGTCTATCCACCAGGGACTGCGCGAGGTGACGGTTGCGGATCGATGCTCGAGCGCTTTCGGCCCTTCCGCGTTGCTGATCCAGCCCCACCAGCCGCCCGGCCCCTCTGCGAAGGTCTCGATGTAAGTTCTGCCCACTGTGATCTCTCCTTCTATACGAGATTGCTGAACAGTGTCCGGATGTTACCGGGATTTCCTGAGGAGGATTGTCGAACAATAGAACATCCGAAAATCAATTCGGTATTATAGCTCCGGATCCAGAGGATACCCGCCCCACTTTTGTCCGGCGCGCACCATCGCCAGATAGTTCTCCGGCCTGACGCTCGAATGAATGCTGTTGCTGGAGCTGAGCATGAATCCCCCGCCCGGCGCTCCCGCGGCGATGCAGGTCCGCACCGCCTCTTCCACTTCACGCTCCGTGCCGTGACTCAGCAGTTCGCCGCAGTCGATATTGCCGATCAGCGCCACCCGTTTTCCGTACGCCGCCTTCACCTCTCCCACGTCCATGCCGGCTACCGGCTCCAGCGGATTCACCGCATCCGGTCCGGCGTCCACGAGCATATCCAGAATCGGCCAGAGATGGCCGTCGGTGTGTTTGATGCACAGCGCCCCCTCCTCGTGAATGACGTCGACCATCCGCTTCAGGCGCGGGAAGATGAATTCCCGAAAGTGGACGGGCGACATCATCGGCGCGAAGTTGTGCGCGTAGTCGTCTCCCAGCGTGACGATGTCGACACCGGCGCGGATCGCTCGGCGCACCATGCCTATGTTCGCCTCCAGCACTTTGTCCATCAGGGCGTGGGCCAGCTCCGGCTCGGCTGCGAACCACAGCAGGAGGCTGTCCAGGCCGGATAGATAGGCCGACCACATGAACGCCGCCCGGTGGTGCAGGATGATCGCCTTCTCTCCCTTGTATCGTTCCACGATCTCCGGCAACTGTCCCAGTCGCCATTCCGCTTCAGGGTCCGGGGGCTCGTATCGCTGCAGATCCTCGTGTGAGGCGATCGGCCCCCGCACCGGATGGGACAGCATCTCCGGGGAGCCCCGGTAGAACACGCCCCACTCGTCCACGTGGCCGTCCCCCTCCGGGCGCTGCCGGAACTGCAGGCCGCACCCCACCGCATCCAATCCGATCGCCTCGCAAAAGGCGCCGATCTCCACCGCATCGGGGAACAGGGCGCGCCTGACCCCTTCATCGATGACGAACTCGACGATCGGCACGCGATCCGGTTGCTGGCGGCGCAGTGCCGCAATGACACGCTCTCTGGAATTCATGGTGTATTTCTCCTCCTATGATATCGGATAAAGCGCTTCTCGATCTGAGCAATCCACCCCCTTTCTATAAACGCAATTTTCTCTTGTTGCGCATATAGTTTCTTTTGTACGCAAAATTCTGCTCCTTGAGCGCCCTCTGCACACACCCTATACTTACCGCATGTACAGTCGACAACCGGTCTCCCCGAATTAGGGATTGGGGCTTTTCTTCCCGCATCTCCACCCGAATGAAAGGACCACCCCATGAAAATCGCTATCATCGGCGCCGGCAGCGGCAGCTTCGGCGGGGGTATGATTCGCGATGTCCTCGTCTGCCCGGAACTCCGGGGACGCGATGTCACCTTGAGCCTCGTCGACATCGATCCCGAGGCCCTCGAGCGGATGGCCGGTTTTGCCGAGATGCTCAAACAGCAGGTCGGCGCCGATGCCACTATCGAGGCTACCACCGACCGCCGGATCGCCCTCCCCGGTGCCGACTATGTGATCATCTCCGTCTGCCGCCATCGCTATCCCCTCTGGGAGCAGGACTTTCGCGTGCCCCTGTCCTATGGCTTCCGCCACTGTCTGGGGGAAAACGGCGGACCGGGCGCCGTCTTTCACGCCCTGCGCAGTTTCGAGCTGCTCATGCCGATCTGCCGGGACATCGAAGAGCTGGCGCCGGATGCGCTGGTGCTGAACTTCACCAACCCGGAGATGAAGGTCCTGCACGCCATGCTCACCCTGACCGGGGTCAAAGCCGCCGGTCTCTGCCACGGCATAGGCGGGGCGATCGGCCTGTTGTCCCAACTGCTCGAACGTCCGGCCGACAGTTTCCGCGTCACCTCGGCCGGCATGAACCACTTCTACGCGGTGCTCGCGGTCGAGGATTTGGAGAGCGGCCGCGATTTGCTGGACGATGCCAAGAAGAAGGCGCTGGAACTCGGCGATACCTGTGGCCCCCCGCTCTTTCGCCAGATCCTGCGCATCTTCGACACCTTCACCTTCCCCTCCGAGGACCACATCGGCGAGTACCTCTCCTTTGGAGCGGAGTTCATGGGCACCCGCTGGCACTACGGCCAGGAATCCCGCAAGGTGCCCCTCGTGCCCGAGCCGCCGGGGAAGGATCTGGTCGACTGGTTTCAGGAGTCGGATCCGCCCGCCTCCCTGCTCGATATGAGCGGCGAACTGTGCGTGCCCATCATCTGCGACATCGAGCTGGATCGCAACGCCTTTCGCGAAGCGGTCAACGTGCTCAACACCCACTCCTATATCCACAACCTGCCGCCGACCGCCGCCGTCGAAATCCCGGCGCGGGTCGATGGTGATGGCCTGCACCCGATCGAAGTCGGCGCTCTTCCGGAACCGTTCGCCGAGCTGATCCGTCGCCAGTGTACTATCTGCGAGCTCCTGACCGAGGCGTATCGCACCCGCCGCAGACAGCTTTTGCTGCAGGCGTTGCTGCTCGATCCCTGTGTCGACGGCAGCGTCGCAGCTGAAGAGATGCTGGGCCACATGCTCGAACTCCAGGCCGATTTTCTGCCCGAATTCTCGTAGGGTAAATCAGCCTGGAAGCCGACTGGCCAAAGTCTGCCCGGAGCCGCTTTTCCACTGTTCCGGGCAGATTCCCATTCTACTCTATACTACAACGTATTTTTTCACTGGACGATGCACCGGTCGTTCTCTTAGATTGAGTCCCATCCACCCAGGGCCACGCCGGCCACCCGCTCACTCGAAATGAATGGCCCCGATGTCCGAATCCGACCTGCGCCAGATCGCCTGGATGCGCCAGCAGTGGCGGCGCTTCCGCCAGCTGCTCTGGGGCGCCACCGGCGCCGTCTGGCTGCTCTGCTGCAGCGGCATCATTCTGGCCAGTGAAGAACAGCTGCTGGTCCGCCTGGCCCTTCTGCTCATGCTCCTCCTCTCCTCGATCTACGCCGTTCGCCTGTGGCTGGACTCCCGTCGCGAAATCAAGGGACTGGAGCGCCAGGCAATCGCGCTACGCGTCGCCATGAACGAGGAGAAAAAGGGGAAATCAAAACCCTCCCGCTCCTGAATCCGAGGCGATCTCGGGCGACTCCTTTCCTTGACAGAAGATCTTGATATCCCTTACTTTATCCCGTTTAGCCCTGGTCGCATTTCAGCCATTTTCGCACCCTCTCACGCAGCTCCGCTGAGGAATCTTCTTCGCCCCCGCTTCGACGAGGAATCATGGATCCGGCTCGCTCCCTCGACGACATCGCCCGGCAAACATCGCTGACCCCCAGCTTCGGGGAGGTGATTGCCCGGTTGCAGCGCGGCGACCGGCAGCTTCTGCTCCACGGCCTGCCCACCACTCTGGCCGCCTTCCTCATCGCCCATGTCCAGCGCACGATCGAGCGGCCGGTGCTGATCGTCGCCACCGACGAGGACGGCGCCGAAAAATGGCGCGACGATCTGCAGGCGATCGTCGGCGAGCAGATCGTGCGCTACTTTCCCGCCTGGGATACTGAAATCTACGACCGCCGCTCGCCCGATATCGAGATCACCGGCCTGCGCCTGGAGACGATCGCCCGGCTGCAGCGCGGCGAACCGACCATCGTCGTCGCCCCGGCCGGCGCTCTGCTCTCTCCTCTGCTGCCGCCCCATGCCCTCGAATTGGGCAGCCTGCAGCTGAGCGTTGACGAAGAGCACTCCCTCGACCAGATCTCCTCTCATCTGACAGACTGCGGCTTCGAGCGCGTCTCCATGATCGACGGCATCGGTCAGTTCAGCGTCCGGGGGGGGATCCTCGACGTCTATCCGTTCGACATCGAGCATCCTCTGCGCATCGAATTCTTCGACGACGAAATCGAGTCGATCCGCCTCTTCGATGTCGGCACCCAGCGCTCCCTGAGCAGCGTGCAGACGGCGATTCTGCTGCCGGCGCGTGAGCTTCTGCTCACACCGGACTTCTACGACGAATACCTGCAGCGCATCGTCGAATTCCCCGAAGAACATCAGGCCGCCCTGATCCCGCTCAGGGATCAGCTCGAACTCGGCGGCTCGCTCGAGGGGATCGAGAGCTTCATGCCGGTGCTCTACGGTCGCGACCACGGGCTCTTCGAGTATCTGCGCGACCCGCTCGTTTTTTGCAATGAACGCCAGGATGTCGATGCCGAACTCGACAAGATTGCCGCGCGTCCCCGCAAGGAGTACGACCGCCATCCCGAGCGGCATACCCACCTGCCCCCCGAACTCCTGCTTCGCGATCCCGAATGGCTCGAAGCGCAGCTGTCCGCCCGCACCCGGCTCGAACCGGCTCCGGTCGGTAGCGCTGACCAGGCCGTCCGCTTCGGCGCCCGCGAGCCCCGCATCTTCCAGGGAGAGCTCAACGAGCTGCGCCAGGAGATCGTCCAGCTCGACGACCAGGATTTCGCCATCCACATGCGCTGCGAGACCCAGGGGCAGAACAGCCGCCTGCAGGAGATCTTCTCCCCCTGGGCCGAGCAGATCGCCTTCGGGCTAGGCTCGCTGCACCGCGGCTTCATCTTCCCCGAGGCGCAGCTGGCCCTGCTCAACGACCACGAGATCTTCAGCCGCCAGAAGCGCCGCTACCGCTACCGGAAGTTCAAAGGGGGGACGCCGCTGGCCAGTTTCAACGCCCTGCAGCGGGGGGACTTCGTCGTCCACGTCGACCACGGCATCGGCCGTTATCTGGGCATCAAGCGGCTGCGCCTGGGAGGACGCGAGCACGATTGTCTGTCGGTTAGCTACCAGGGGGCGGACAAGCTCTTCGTGCCGGTCGAGCAGCTCGACCGGTTGCGCAAGTACTCGAGCGCCGAAGGGGATGTGCCGATACTCAGCAAGCTGGGGGGCGCCGCCTGGGAGAGGCTCAAGGAGCGCACCCGGGAAGAGATCTTCAAGATGGCCAGCGAGCTGGTCCAGCTCTATGCTGAACGCAAGGCGCTGCCCGGGTTTCGCTTCGCCGCCGACAGCCCCATGCTGCACGAGGTGGAGGCGGCTTTCCCCTTCCAGGAGACCCCCGATCAGCAGCGCACCGTGGAAGAGGTCAAAAAGGATATGGAGTCGGCCCATCCCATGGACCGCCTGGTCTGCGGCGATGTCGGCTACGGCAAGACCGAGGTCGCCGTCCGCGCCGCCTTTAAAGCGGTCTGCGATCACAAGCAGGTGGCCGTGCTGGTGCCGACCACCATCCTCGCCCAGCAGCATTTCCAGACCTTTTCCGAGCGGCTGGCCAACACTCCGGTCCGCGTCGAAGTGCTCAGCCGTTTCCGCACCGCCAAAGAGCAGCAGCAGACCCTGCGCGACCTGCGCGCCGGCAAGGTCGACATCGTCATCGGCACCCACCGTCTCCTCTCCAAGGATGTCGCCTTTCGCGATCTGGGTCTGCTGGTCGTCGATGAGGAGCAGCGGTTCGGGGTCCGGCACAAGGAGAAGCTCAAGCAGTTCAAGCGGCTGGTCGACGTCATCACCCTTACCGCCACGCCGATCCCGCGCACTCTGCACATGTCGCTGATGGGGTCGCGCGATATGTCGATCATCAACACGCCGCCCCAGGATCGTCTGCCGATCCACACCGAGATCCTCGCCTTCGACGAGACGCGCATCGCCGAGGCGATCTACCGCGAGGTGGAGCGCGGCGGCCAGGTCTACTTCGTCCACAATCGCGTGCAGCCGATCCATCGCCTCGCCGAATATCTGGAAGAGCTGCTGCCGCAGGTCCGCTTCGCCGTCGCCCACGGCCAGATGTCCCCCCGGCAGCTCGAGCGGATCATGTTCGACTTCCTGGAACGAAAGTACGATTGCCTGGTCTGTACCATGATTATCGAGTCGGGTATCGATATCCCCTCGGTGAATACCATTCTGGTCAACCGCGCCGATACTCTCGGGCTCGGACAGCTCTATCAGATCCGCGGCCGGGTCGGCCGCTCCAACGAACGCGCCTACGCCTACCTGCTGGTGCCCAAGGGGAAAAAGCTGACCAAAAAGAGCCGCATGCGCCTGCGCGCCATCGAGGAATTCGCCGATCTGGGCTCCGGCTTCAACATCGCCATGCGCGACATGGAGATCCGCGGTGCCGGCAACCTGGTCGGCCCGCAGCAGCACGGCTTTATCGCCGCCGTCGGCTTCGACCTCTATTGCCGCCTGCTCGACGAGGCGATGCGCGACCTGAAGGGAGAGAGCGTCTCCGAAAACCCGGAGCCGGACGTCAAAATCGCCGTCACCGCTTATATTCCCGACGACTACGTCCCCGACGGCGACCAGAAGATGGAGTTCTATCAGCGCCTGGCCGATGCCCATCGGATCGTCGATCTGCTGGCCATTCGCGAGGAGATGGAGGATCGTTTCGGACGACTCCCGTACCAGGCCCGTTCCCTGATGCACATCATGGAGATCCGGGTGATGTCGCGACAGCTGGGGCTGGATGCGGTGCACCTCGAAAAGAGCCGCTTCCGACTGGTCTTTCCCGAGGATCGCCAGCTCTCTCCCGCCGATGTGCAGCGGATGGTCGAAAAGTGCTCCAGTCAGCTCGAATTCGACATCGGCGAGCGGCTCAGCATCGAGATCAGAGTGCAGGGGAGGGACGAGATCGAACGGCTCGAAAAGGCCAGGGATACCCTGGAAGAGATCCTCTAGATATGCGTCGCGTCGCCAACGTCGCCCTGGCCCTGGCTCTGCTGATGATCGGGTGTGAAGAATCCTCCGCCCCTGAGGGGACGATCGCCCGGGTGGGTGATATCGCCCTCATTGAAGCGGATCTGGAGGCGAAACTGCCCCTCGGCATCGACCCCGAGAACATCGGCGGTGAACGGGCCCGTCTGATCGATGCCTGGGTGCAGCAGGAACTGCTCTACCAGGAGGCGCTGCGTCGCAATTTGCACCAGGAGGCGCGCCTCCAGACCCTGCTGGAACGGGCGCGTCGCGATCTGTTGATCGCCTCCCTACTCGACGCCGAATTCGCCGGCCATGAGACGGCCATAGACGAAGAGGCGATCGCCGTCTACTATCGGGAGCGCGCCGGCGATTTCCAGCGTCCTCTGCCCGAGATCCGGGCGCGACATATCCTGCTGGCCAGCCAGCGGGACGCCAACGCCAAGCGGAGGCTCCTGCAGCAGAACACGCCGTTCGAACAGGTCGCCGCCGATCACTCCATCGACCCCGACACCCGCTTCCAGAGCGGAGATCTGGGCTACTTTTCCGAGGACCTGGATCCGATCCTCTGGGAGGCCTGTCAAGACCTGCCGCTCAACAAGGTGTCGAAGCCGATCCGCACCGAGTACGGATACCACCTGGTCGAGGTCCTGGATCGCCAGGAGACCGGCACGGTGCGCGATCTGGCGCAGGTGCGGCAGCAGGTCGTCGAAGGGCTGGTCCGGCAGCGACACCAGGAACAGCTCGATCGCCTGATCAGTCAGTTGAAGATCGCGCACTCGTGGAGCATCGCCGCCGCCATCGGCGACAGTATATAAGAATATCACTCATCCGGGGACGATCTTACCGGCAATGTCCACCACCTTCTATCAGTGAGTATCATGCGCCGTTTATTCTATCTTTCTTTTTTCTTTTCTACCCTGTGGGCCACCGCCCGCGTGGAAGCCTCTCCGGAACTGCTCGACCGCATAGTCGCCGTAGTCGACGATCAGGTCATTCTCTGGTCCGAGCTCAACTACCGACTGCGTTTTGAACTCGAAGACCGCGGTTACGCCAACTATATCCTCCCCGAAAAGCTGGCCGGGCTGCGCAGCGAAATCCTCGACGATATGATCGACGAGCACGTGCTCGTGCTCAAGGCGCAAAAGGACAGCATCCAGGTCGATGTCAGCGAGGTGGAGGAGGCCCTCGGCGAACAGTACCGCATGGTCAAGAGCAGTATGAGCGAGACGGAGTTCGACGATATGCTCAAGCGCAGCGGATTTACCGAGCGCCAGCTGAAGAGCCGCTATCGCAAGGAGATCCGCCACCGCCTCCTCTTTCGCCAACTGCGTGCCGAGGTCTCCTATCGCCTCCACATAACCCGGCGCGACGTCGATGATTTTCGCCAGGTCCACAGCGATACGCTGCCGGCCCAGATCTCGATCAGCCATATCAATATAAAAGTCCGTCCCAGCGAGGAAGTGCTGGCAACCAAGCGCACCCTCATCGACGAAATCCAGCAGAAGCTCGAAGCGGGGGAAGCGTTCGCCGAACTTGCGCGTCGCTACTCCGAGGACCCGGGCACAGCCGAGCAGGGGGGGGATCTCGGCTGTTTCGGTACCGGTCAGCTGATGCCCGAATTCGAAGAAACCGCTTTCGAGCTCAAGCCGGGAGAAATCAGCGATCCGGTGCTGACCCGCTACGGCTACCACCTGATCCAACTCCACGAAAAGCGCGAGGACGCCCTGTGCGCCAGCCATATTCTGGTTATGGCGCGCAGCACCGACGCGGACGCGGCGCGGGTCCGCCAGGAACTGGACGACCTGCGTCGCCTGGCCCTGGCCGGCGAGGATTTCGCCCAGCTCGCCCGCCTGCACTCGCAGAATCGGCAGACGGCCATGCGCGGCGGCCTGTGGGATATCTTTCTCAAGAACCAGATTCCGCCCTTTCTGCAGCCCCATTTGAACGGCCTGGCACTCGGCAATATCTGCAAACCATTCATTCTCGACGATGGCGGTCACATTCTCAAGATCAACGACGACCAGTCGACGCTCGAATCCCTGCTTCGCGAGCAGCGGACGGCTACCGCCATGCAGCAGCTCATCGACGACCACAGACAGGAGATCCACGTCGAGAAGCGTCTGGACGAGGACTATCTCCGCCAGCCTACCGATGGCACGCTTGGATATATACCTGAAGAACGCGGGGCTGATCAAGCAGCGAAGTGAAGCCAAACGCGCCTGCGACGACGGCCGTGTGCGGGTCGATGGCCAGGTGGCCAAGGCCAGCCGTCCGGTCCGTCCGGGCGAGATCGTCGGCATCGAACTGATCGACCGCTATATCGAGATCGAAATCCTCGACGTGCCGACGCGCACTCCCGCTCGCAAAGAGCGCTCCCGCTACAGTCGGCTGATACGGCAGGAGCACCGCGATCCGTACGCCGACCTGGAATTTTGATGCCGGCGTAAAAAACTCTTTAATGCGATATCTTGTAGGTTGGTGGGATCGCGTTTATTTTACGGGATCTCAATCTTTGCACCACGGGAGTCCATCTTGTCCGCCGATACCGCACAGCAGGATCCCTACCAGAGTCTGGCCTCCATCTACGACTACGTCATGCGGCACGTCGACTACGACAACTGGGCTGCCTACATCCGCGACATCTTCACCCGCTTTGAGCATACCCCCCAAACGCTGATCGATCTGGCCTGCGGCACCGGCAATGTCAGCATGGAGCTATGTGCCCTCGGCCTGCCGGTCGTCGCCGGCGCCGACGCCTCGGAAGCGATGCTCCGCGTGGCGCGCGAAAAAGCGATCCTCGGCGACCGTCAGATCGACTTCCAGCAGCGGGACCTGCGCCAACTCGACCAGCTGGGGCCTTTCGATGCAGCCGTGTGCATGTACGACAGCTTCAACTACCTGCTCACTCTCGACGACGTCCGCCAGGCGCTGGACCAGGTGTACTCCATCCTGCACCCCGGGGCGCTCTTCGTCTTCGATGTGTGCACCGAACAGAACTCGCTGCGCTACTTTCGCGACTCCAGAGACCGGGAGATCGGTCCCGGTTTTTCCTTTGCCAGACACAGCTACTACGAGGCGGAAGAGCAGCTGCAGATGAACCACTTCACCATTCGTTTCGAAGGTCAGGACGAACCGCTCGAAGAACACCACGTCCAGCACATCTACCCGGTGGCCGATCTCCTCGATCTGCTGGAGTCCACCCCCTTCGATTTGCTCGGCGCCTTCGATGGCTTCACATTTAAGAGAGGCACCGAGCGTTCGGATCGCATTCACTTCGCGCTGCGCCGGGCGCCGATCTGACTTTCTGAAGAACGGACCTATCGGAGGGATACTGTGGAAATACCCGATCTGCAGGCCGCCAGGCTCTTTCTCGAGCAGGGAGACGACTTTATCCTCACCTCACACGTCAACAGCGATGGGGATGGGATAGGAGGCTGCCTGGCCCTGCGCGCCCTGCTCACCCGGATGGGCAAGAAGGCTACCATCCTCCTCGATGGCGGGGCGGACGACTACTACGACTTCATGGAAGGGTGGGATACCATCCAGCGGGCCGGCGATTTTCCGCCGTGCAGGTCGGGTTATCTCATCGTCCTCGACTGCCCCAACCTGGAGCGCATCGGCGACACCGCAGCCTACGTGGGAGACGAGGCCCGCATCCTCAATATCGACCACCACCAGGACAACCTCCGCTTCGGCGAGGCCAACCTGGTTGCGGACAGCGTCAGTTCGACCTGCGAGATGATCTACCATCTGACCGCGGCGCTTGAAATCGAGATCGACGCCGGCATTGCCGCCCACCTCTACACCGGCATCCTCTATGACACCGGCGGCTTCCGCTACTCCCTGACCAAACCATCGACCTTCGACGTCGCCGCCGCCCTCGTGCGCTGCGGCATCCGCCTCGATTGGTTCGCTGCCCAACTTTTCGACAGAAGGGGGTTCGCCCAGGTCAAGCAGCTCGGTCAGGCGATCGAATCTCTCGAACTGCATCTCGACGGCTGCGCCGCCGTCCTCGTGCTCGACAACGAGCAGATGCGTGCGGGCGACCCCGAGGATGTGGTCAACTACGGGCTGGTCAGAGGGGTGGAGGTATCCGTGCTCCTCAAGGAGGAAGAGTCCGGCGAGTTCCGCATCAGCCTGCGCTCCCGTGACCGGATCGACGTCAGCCAGGTCGCCGCCCGCTTCGGCGGCGGCGGTCACACCAAGGCTTCGGGCTGCCGCCTGAGCGGAGATCGTGAAACCGTACGGCAACAGCTGCTGGACGTCATTGCCGAACAGCTGAACGAATAAACCACGCGACTGCGTCGCCGATGCGATATTTTCAATCCCTCCGGTCGAATTCTCGGAGGCTCAACAGGGAGGTGCAGGGTGCACTTAGTCACGCTTAAAGACTGGTCCGATGCCGATATCCTCGACACTGTGGACCGCAGTCTCGAAATCAAACAGAGCCCGGAGCGCTATGCCGCGACAATGACCGGCCAGACTCTGGGTATGCTCTTCCAGAAGACCTCCACGCGCACCCGCTGCGCCGGTGAGGTGGGCATGACCCAGCTGGGCGGCCACGCCATGTACATGGACTGGCGCAACACCAACTTCAGCCTGGCCGATCTCGGCGAAGAGATCCGCGTCCTCTCCCGCTACTCCGACCTGATCGTTGTCCGCTTGATGGAGAACGCCGACGTTGCGCGCGCCGCCGAAGTCTCCGAAGTGCCGCTGATGAACGGCTGCTGCAACCGCTATCACCCCATGCAATCGCTGGCCGACCTGATGACCGTCAAAGAGGTCTTCGGACACCTGGAGGGGGTGCGCCTGACCTATGTGGGCGTGCTCAACAACGTCTGCAACTCCCTGATCGCCGGCGGTCTGGCCGTCGGCATGAAGGTGACCGCCATCACCCCCGAGATCAATCCGGCCGCCGGAGATCCCGAGCTCTACGCCGCCGCCGAAGCGGCCGGGCTCCTCGAGCGCACCGACGACCTGCGCGCCGCCCTGGAAAATTGCGACGTAGTTTACACAGACACCTGGCTCGACATGGAGTTCTTCACCGATCCGGCCTATCAGGAGGAAAAGGAGCGCCGCATCCACCTTTTCAAACCGTACCAGCTCAATCGCCCCCTGCTGGAGGGGTTAGACCTGCGTATCATGCACTGCCTTCCGGCCCATCACGGCTACGAGATCGAGGGGGAACTGGTCGACGATCCCCGCTCGATCATTTTCACTCAGGCCGAAAACCGCCTGCACGGCCAGAAGGCGCTGATCCTGAAGCTGGCCGGCAAGTAGAACGGCAAACTCCGTTTCATGTCTGCAAGCACGCTGAGAAGGTTTCTGAGAGGAGGGGGGTTACTCGCACTCCTCCTTCTCGCCTTCGTCTCCGCAGAGGGTCAGAATGAAGAGGCGCCCCCGCCGCGTCCGCCCTCCAAATACCGGATCATCCGCGTCCACCTGGCGGCCGGAAGCCGCGGCCATCAAGCGGCCGTCAGTCGCGGCTTCTACATCGTCAATTTTGGCAGTCGTGAGGGCGTGCAACGCGGCAGCATCTTCAACGTCTACAGCAAAAACAGCCTGATGGGACTGGTGCGCGTCGATCGGGTCTGGCGCGACAGCGCCGCCGTCAGCCTGGTCAACCTGGTGCACAAGGCGGTGCCCGAATCTCCCAACCCTCTGGAGCGGGGCTACTATCTGGAGCCCAAGTTTGTCTTTCTGGAAAGTATCCTTTTCGATCAGGGGGAGCCCGAGATCGATCCGGACATGCACGAGCGCTTGCGCTATGCCGCCCGCTTTATCCGCGCCTACTCCGACTTCCCGCTGATCATCGAAGGTCATACCGACGACACCGGTGACAAAAAAAAGAATCAGGTGCTCTCCGAGGAGCGCGCCGGACAGATAAGGGATTTCCTGCACGAAATCCACCGCTTGCCCAGCGAGCAGATGCACGTCAGAGGGTATGGCCAGAGCGATCCGATCGCCACGAACACCACGGCTGAAGGGAGACGCCTGAACCGCCGGGTCGACATCGTCCTGGCCGATCGGGTGCCAGAGTAAAAGAGGGGGGACGGCAGCGCTGCCATCCCCCCTCTTTTGATTTCCCGTGCAGAAAATCTCAGTCCTCTTCCCCCTCCCGCACATAAACTCCACTCCTTCCCCCCCGCTTCTCCACCAGCCGCACCTCGGAGATCACCATACCCCTGTCGACCCCCTTGCACATATCGTAGATCGTCAGCAGGGCGACCATCGCGGCTGTCAGCGCCTCCATCTCCACGCCGGTGCGGTCCTCGATCTGCGCCCTGGCTTCCACCCGGACGCGATCCTCTCCCACTTCGAAATCCACGTCCACCGCCGTCAGATTGAGGGGATGACACAGCGGAATCAGCTCTCCGGTCCGCTTGGCGGCCATGATCCCGGCCAGCCGCGCCGCCTCGAGCACGCTCCCCTTGGCCACCCGGTTCTCGACAATTAGCCGCACCGTTTCCACCCGCATGCGGATCTCCCCCCGCACCCGGGCCAGTCTCTCCGTCCGCTCCTTCCCCCCCACATCCACCATCTTCAACTGTCCCCGCTCATCCAGATGAGTCAGCTTTTCATCCATTTTCATCCTTTTTTTATTGCGTGCAGTGACAAAGTTTTTTATATTAACCAGTTCATTCATTCTGTTTTAGCACTCAACTCGATCGAGTGCTAAAACCGCTGCGAACGGGATTAGAGTTTTATCCATATCCATTTAACCCCTATTGGATTAGGAGGGTACTGCTACAATGCCTGCCAAGCAACTCCAATTTGATATTCCAGCTCGCGACTCCTTGCTCAGAGGCGTCGATAAGCTGGCCGAAGCGGTCAAGGTGACGCTCGGGCCGCAGGGACGCAACGTCGTCCTGGACAAGAGCTTCGGTTCTCCCACCGTCACCAAGGACGGGGTCACCGTGGCCAAAGAGGTCGAACTGAAGGACGCCTACGAGAACATGGGCGCCCAGATGGTCAAAGAGGTCGCCTCCAAAACCTCCGACGTGGCCGGTGACGGCACCACCACCGCCACCCTCCTCGCTCAGATCATCTTCCGCGAAGGGCTCAAGAACGTCACCGCCGGTGCCAACCCGATGGACCTCAAGCGCGGCATCGACAAGGCGGTCGAAGCGCTGGTCGGCGAGATCCGCAAGATGAGCAAGGAAGTCAAGACCCGCGAGGAGATCGCCCAGGTCGGCACCATCTCGGCCAACAACGACAGCGCCATCGGCGAACTGATCGCCGACGCTATGGAGAAGGTCGGCAAGGACGGGGTCATCACCGTCGAGGAGGCCAAGAGCACCGAGACCACCCTGGACGTGGTCGAGGGGATGCAGTTCGATCGCGGCTACCTGTCTCCCTACTTCATCACCGACCAGGATACCATGGAAGCGGTCCTCGAAGACGCCTACATCCTGATCTACGACAAGAAGATCTCGTCGATGCGCGACCTGGTGCCCGTCCTCGAGAAGGTGGCGCAGCTGAGCAAGCCGCTGCTGATCATCGCCGAGGATGTCGAGGGGGAAGCCCTGGCCACCCTGGTGGTCAACAAGATTCGCGGCACCATCCGCGTGGCCGCAGCCAAGGCGCCCGGTTTCGGCGATCGGCGATCGGCCATGCTCGAGGACATCGCCGTCCTCACCGGCGGTCGGGTCATTTCCGAAGATGCCGGTCTCAAGCTCGAAGGCGTGAGTCTGGACGACCTGGGTCAGGCGAAGCGGATCGCCCAGGACAAGGACAACACCACGATCATCGAGGGCGCCGGCAAGGTGGCCGACATCAAGGGCCGGGTGCAGCAGATTCGTCGTCAGATCGACGAGACGACCTCGGACTACGATGGCGAGAAGCTGCAGGAGCGGCTGGCCAAGCTGGCCGGCGGCGTCGCCGTCATCAATGTCGGCGCGGCCACCGAGACCGAGATGAAGGAGAAGAAGGCGCGCGTCGAGGATGCGCTGCACGCCACCCGCGCCGCGGTCGAAGAGGGCGTGGTTGCAGGCGGCGGCGTGGTCTTCCTGCGCGCCCAGAAGGTGCTGGACAAGTTGGAACTGGACGGCGACGAGCTGGTCGGCGTGCAGATCATTCGTCGGGCGCTCGAAGAGCCGACTCGCCAGATCGCCACCAATGCCGGCGTCGAGGGTGCGATCGTGGTGCGCAAGGTAGCCGACGGCAAGGGTGCCTTCGGCTTCAACGCGCGCACCGAGGAGTACGAAGACCTGGTCAAGGCAGGGGTCGTCGACCCGGCCAAGGTGAGCCGCACGGCGCTGGAGAACAGTTCCAGCATCGCCGGTCTGCTGCTGACCACCGAGGCGCTGGTCGCCGAGATTCCCGAGAAGAAGGCGGCTCCGGCCGGCCCTCCGGGTGGTGACATGTACGGCGGCGGCGGCATGGGCGGCATGGGCGGCATGGGCGGCATGGGCGGCATGATGTAAGCAACGGTACACGCAAACGGGCCCTCTGCAGAAGCAGAGGGCCCGTTTGTCATTTCCACCCTTCGTCCCTATCCAGCATCCTCTTTCTCTTTGCTCTTCTTCGCCGGCCCGACGCTCCGATCTTCGACCATCTCCGCTCCCGCTTCGAGCACTAACCTCGGTGTCACCAACTGCCCCCGAAAGCGGGCCCCGGCCGCCATGTGGACCTTTCGCTGTGCCGTCAACGACCCTACCACCGTGCCGTCGATGACCGCCTCGCCCACTTCGATCGTCTCCGAAGTGACCTCCCCCCCCTCCACCATCAACACCTCCCGCGTCGACAGCCGCTTGCCCCGCAGGATGCCTTCGACCCGGAGACCGTGTTCCAGTTCGAACGTGCCGTCTAGCAGCGTCCCCTGGCCGATGACCGTGATGCTGCTCTCAGTCCCCTTGTTTTTCGAGTTCCCTATAGCCATAGTCTGTAATCGGCCGGATCTCTGGGCCGTCCATTTTCGCGAATGGCGAAGTACAGCGAGGGAACCCTGGCTCCTCCCGTGTGTCCGGAAAGGGCGAGAGGCTGACCTTTCTCCACATAATCTCCCGCCTCGACCAGCAAACGATCGTTGTACCCGTACTGGCTGGAAAGGGCGCCTCCGTGATCCAGGACCACCAGGTATCCCAGCTCCTCGTCGAAACCGGCCCGCACTACCTGTCCGGCACCGCTCGCCCGAATCAGGCTCTCCCGGGGAGCCGCGATGACCGTGGCTGGAAAGGTTTCGCTAAAGGGGCGGACGACCACTCCATCTACCGGCCACAGGCCGGGAAAGGACTGAACGTGCCCCCAGCGCAGTCGCTCGCTGGCGGCGATATAGGATTCGCGCCCTGTGCCATCGGCGCGCCTTCTCTCGAAATCTCCCCCCACCGATTCTCCCAGGATAGCGCGCAACTGCTGGTTGCTCCGTTGCAGGCGCATCAGCACCTGTTCGAGCTGCTCGATCTGCCCCACTTCCTCTTCCAGTAGTGCCTTCTCGCGCTCCAGGCGCGTCACGCGCTGCCCCAGGGAGCGGGCATCCAGATAGGATTTGAACCCCAGACCCAGCAGTACCAGCACCGCGATGCTGGTCGTGATAGCGGCCAGCATCAGCAGACGCGGTACCTTGAGCTCGAAGGTTTTGCCCCCGGCTTCGGGAATGATGAGCAGGGTAATGCGTTCCCCTCTTAACATGCGCGCAAAATCTCCAACCGGTAGCGGATGTAACTCATTTTTTAACAATATTTATCGACATTTACCGAAATAACGTGAGACCCTGTCTTGCCGTCAAGTTCCCGCGCTTAATCTAGTGCTCCTCCAAATAAATTTGGAGGAGTTTGTATCTGCATTATTCCAGAATTTTCTGGCAGTTACAGAGCATCCACATCCTCACAATCAATGTGGTCTACTACTAGTGGTTTGTCAATAAAAAACATTGACAAATTGCGATCAGGATCTTTCAGTAAATTAACATATTTACGTGATTTCCAAAGGCCAGAAATTTAGTTGACAGACTACTAGTGCTGCCAGACGGAAATGATTGCCTGGTTCTTCGCCGGTCCACCAAGGGGCCATCAATCTGTCAACAACTTCCGCCAGGCAGCACTAGGTTCCGGCGATCGAGTTCGTTGTGGACCAGCGCGATGCACTGGGAGGCGAACAGCATTCTGGGGCCCACGCTCACCGGCAGGGCGCCCAGTCGCTCCAGAAATCGATCGGTCTTTTTCGGCATGGCCAGGTGATCGGTGAAGACGAAGCGCGCCGGAAGCGACAGCGGCAGATCGCGAATATCCGTCCCTCCCGGGCGCAGATAGTGGACCGGACCGGCCGCACAGCGCTCGCGCACCAGCTGCTCGAAACTCATCTTGGCAGCGAATAGCCCCGCCTCCGCCTCCACCTCCTCTCCCAGTCCCAGACGCCGACCGGCGGCCAGTGCCCGCTGTATCACCTGCCACACCGAGCGTTCGTCCATTCCATCCAGCGATCCCAGGCGATCGCTCTCCAGACGCACGATCTTGGGCGGTGCCGCAGGGCCGTCGAAGATTACGTGCACCACTGTCTGCGTGCGAATCTGCCGCGAGTAGAACAGCGCGTTGACGATGCTGTGGGCCACCACCTCCAGATGTCGCCTCTTGCCCAGATCTCTCTCCAGTGGAAAATCCGGCGTCGAAGGCCCCTTCCGGGCCCGCAGGATAAACTCCCTCACCTCAGATCCCCACCCGCTCGCGCACCGACCTGAAAAACGCCACTTCCCGTTTGATCGCCGGCAGCAGGTCCTCCTCCTCGGCGTGGAACTCGCAGTGCACCGACACCGGTCCGTCGAAGCCGATCCGCCCGAGGTCCTCGAAGACGGCGGTCCAGTCGACCATCCCCTGACCCGCCTCCACCACGCTCCGCTTCACCGCTCCGTGCCCCTCCTTCTCCACCCGCTCCATGAGCATGTCCTTCACCGCCACCATCGACAGATACTCTTTCACCATCGCCGCCGCCACCGCGAACTCCTCCCCCTCCACCCGCAGATGGCCGGTGTCGATATAGGCGCCGATATACTGCGGATCGAAGCCGCGCAGCAGGTGCATCAGCATGCCGGCATTCAGTCCCATGCAGCGGTTGGAGTGGGTGTGGTAGCAGATCCGCACCCCGTGCTTTTCGCCCATCCGGGCCCACTCTTCCAGAACTCTGCGGATCCGGTCCACCTCCTGCCAGTAGTCCGCCTGCGGATCGCACTTGAAATATCCCAGCTTGATGCGGCGCACGTCGGCCGCGTCCATCGCTCCCAGCAGTTCCTCCACTCCGGGCTGGTCCGGCCGCAGCAGGTCGGTGTTGGCCGTGACCATGGGAATATCCAGCCCGTTTTCGCGGAACGTCCGCACTGCCTCCGGCAGCGCTGTCCCCGCGTTGTCCGGGTTGACCGCGTATCCCGGGCGCACCGCCAGATCGTACCCCTCCATGCCGAAATTGTGGGCCAGTTCCACCAGCTCCGGCACGCTTTTCTCCTTCAACATCTTGGAAAACACGACGAGTTTCACTTTGTCGCTCCTTTCTCGTGCCCGGTTCGTGCGGGCGCGATCGCAAAGAGGATTGCTCCCAGAATAAAATAGCACAATCGCCCTCTGTAGACTAAACCAGCTTTAAAAGGACTTGCAAGCCCCTCTCCCATGTGCTTATTTGAGTGACCTCTTCGCAACCAATGAAGATCTCAGAGACCGAAAAATTATGACCTACAGAGATCTGGAATCCTGCATCGGCGACACTCCGCTCGTCCGCCTCCGCCAGCTGCCGGGCGACACCACCAATATTCTCCTGGCCAAGCTGGAAGGGAACAATCCGGCCGGCTCGGTCAAGGACCGCCCTGCCCTGAGCATGATCCGCCGCGCCGAGGAGCGGGGCGAGATCTCTCCCGGCGACAGGCTGATCGAGGCGACCAGTGGCAATACCGGCATCGCCCTGGCCATGGTCGCCGCTGCCAGCGGCTATCGCATGACCCTCATTATGCCGGAGGATATGAGCGTCGAGCGCTGCGCCGCCATGAAGGCGTACGGCGCCGACATCCTCCTGGTCTCCTTCGACGAAGGGATGGAGGGGGCCCGCGATCTCGCCCTGCGCATGGAGGCGGAGGGGAAGGGGAAGCTCCTGGATCAATTTTCCAACCCCGACAATCCGCGCGCCCACTACGAGACGACCGGTCCCGAGATATGGCGCGATACGGACGGCAGGGTGACCCACTTTGTCAGCGCCATGGGCACCACCGGCACCATCGTCGGCACCTCCCGCTATCTGAAGGAGCAAAACCGGCGGATCCAGATCATCGGCGTCCAGCCGGCCGAGGGAGCCAGCATCCCCGGCATCCGCCGGTGGCCTCGCGAATACCTTCCGGCGATCTACGTTCCGGAACAGGTAGACCGCCTCATCGACATCGACCAGCGGGAGGCGGAAGAGACGATGCGCCGTCTGGCCGTCGAGGAAGGAATCTTCTGCGGTGTCTCGTCGGGTGGTGCCGTGGCCGCCGCTCTGCATCTCTCATCTGAATTCGAGAACAGCACTATTGTCTGTATCATCTGCGACCGCGGGGATCGCTACATATCGACCGGCGTGTTCCCCGACTGAATCGGACATTAACCGCGAGGAGAACGATCATGCCCCAGAAATACACCGCCGCCATTGTCGGCTGTGGCTCCATCGGCCGCTCCCATATCGACGGGTACCGACTGAACGACATCGATGTCGTGGCCGTGGTCGATCCGGTGGCCGTGGCGCGCGAGGACTACATGGAGGAGTTCGACATCCCCCAGGGGTACGCCAGCATCGAGGAGATGCTGGAAAAGGCGCGCCCCGACATCGTCAGCATCTGCACCTGGCATCTGCTCCACCACGAGCTCACCATCGTCGCCGCCCGCCCCGAGGTGAAGGGGATCATCTGCGAAAAGCCGATGGCGATCGGTCTGGGGCACGCCGATAGCATGATCGAGGCGTGCGACGCCAGCGATACCAAGCTGGTGATCAGCCACCAGCGGCGCTTCACTCCGGGCTGGGAAAAGGGACGCGAACTGGTGCAGGCGGGGGCGATCGGCCAGCCGCTCATGGTCAACATCAACTCCCTCCAGGGGCTGCTCAACTGCGGCACCCACGCCATCGACGGCGTCCGCTTCGTCCTGGGCAATCCGCAGCCGCAGTGGGTGATGGGCGCGGTCGACCGGGATACCGACCGTCACGAGCGCGCCGTCGCCATCGAGGATGCCTGCATGGGCCTTGTCCACTTTGAAGGGGATATCCAGCTTTTCGTCCAATCCGACCTCTACCTCGAAAAGGCGGTTGGCGGCGGCGGTTTTGAAATTCGCGGCACCGAGGGGTTGATCGAGATCAACGAGAGTCAGGTCCGCCTGCTCAACGACGACGGCTGGCAGGAGGTGGAGCTGCGCATGAAAAAGGAGGAGATCCGCGCCATCGGCGGTCACTCCAACGGCGACCAGACGCGCGAGCTGATCGCCTGGCTCGAAGGGGAGGTCGAGGAGCATCGCAACTCCGGACGGACCGCCCGGGTCACGGTAGAAATTATGATGGCGCTCTACGAGTCCGCCCGCCGCCACCAGGTGATCCATCTGCCCCTGCAGGAGAAGGACTATCCGATGGATCTGATGATCGCCGAGGAGAAGCTGCCGGTGCGCGAACCGGGCTGGTACGACATCCGCGGTTTTTTGCGCCGCGACAACGTCGATCAGGAGGCGTACAAAAAGCTGCGCGCCGAGGGGATGGACCACTTCCCGGCGCTCAAAAAGTTGCACGACGAGATGGGCGAATAGCTCTGACTCGCCGTCGCAGTCTCTTCAAAGAAAGGAGAGTCGGTCATCCATTTGATCGGCTCTCCTTTTGTTATTTTGGGATTCGACATCCTCTCCAGAAAAGTCCCAAAGGTCGAATGCAGAATAATTGGGCCAAACGGAGATTCCATCCGCTCTCGGGATTTTCCGGTATTGGCCGATTTATTGAATTTTCAGTCCTACATCACTTCGAATGCAATATCCCCCCCCTCCGACTGCACCAGAACATCGCCGTTCAGATAATCCAGCTCCCGTTTCTGATCGGGATAGCCTCGCTGCGTCGAAAAGAGCATGAAATCCGGACTGTTGGCCTGCAACAGTCCCTCCCGGTCGATGGCGGAATAATCCATCTCCCCCGATAGGGTCGATGCAGAGAGCAACCGTTCCCGGTAGATCGCTTCGGGCAGTTGAAGCACAATATCCCCCGTCCTGTTCTCCACCCGCCACCGCTTCCCCTCTAACCACTGCTGTGCCGAAATCGCCGTATTCCCCGTGCGATTCCGCACCGAAACATCCCCCTCCGGATTCTCGATGCTCAGATCTATGTGTCCCAGATCGATTTCAATATTTCCTCTCACGTCGATCAGCCGGGATTCTCTCGGTTCCGGCCTGGCCCGTTTTCCATCGTCGTTCCAGCGACCGTTTTCATCCCGGTCGTGGAAAAACTGCAGCACATTTCCCCCGAGCCGCTCTACCCGGCCAACTCGCGCGTTCAGCAAAAACAGGTTGCCATCGACATCCGCCACCTCCTTCACCCGGCCCCCCATGATCAGCACATCTCCCCGAAGCTTCGAAAAACAGGTGGCCCCCGTGGTCCGCCCGGCCAGCGTGACCGCCATGCCCGCAGGAACCGAGACTTCCACCCGCGCCTTTCCCGTGTGGCCGTGCGCTCGATCTCGGCTCCAGGAGTTCGAAGAAAATCCCTCCCGCAGTCTATCGTCCATCTTTTCCCGAGGAATCGCCATATCGACCACTTTGTCGAACACCAGAGAGACGCGATGGGCCTCTTTGGGGACCGCATTCTGCATCCGTTCCAGCAGCTCCCGTTTTGGGAAGATGTGGGGAAACAGATCGATACTCATTCCTCCCGGCCCGTTGCCCGTGGGCTTTTCGTCGAATGACCTCAATCTCCTTCCCCCGCTTCTGGCGATGTTGGCCACGAACTCCCCCGTGCTGGTTCTGTCCGTCCCGTGGAACTGCTCCCCCTCGTGCTTTCCCGCCTCCACCCAGTCGTCCACTGCGTCGTGCTTCAGCTGAATGTGCCCGAGTATCTCCGCTGCCTGATCCTCATCCTCCCCTATAGCCATCTTGTACCCCTTGATGAGTATCTCCTTCCCCTCGTGTCCGGTCACCTTCAATTCGGTCGGCACGTCCATGTGCAACACCAGATGGCCGCTGTCACCGGGATCGATCTCGGCGCCGATCTTCTCCCGGCCGACCGGGTAGATCGCCTTATTTACCTTATCCACTACATTCACTTCCTTCATGATCATCTCCTCACTGAAAACCGCGCGCATTCGCTGGCGGCCCTTCTGCAGTCGGCCCCTTATCGTGGAGACTTTCAGGTCCAGAAAACCGGCGATCTCCTCGTAGGACAGCCGATTCGCGTAGTGCAGGATCAGCGGCGTGCGATAGATCTCCGGAAGGATTTCCACCTCCTCCCACAGCTCTTTTCGCACCTGGCGCTGGCGGAATTCCCCCAGCGCCTGCCGATCCAGCTCCGCAACCGCGCCATCCAGATTCATGACCCGAGCGGTGACCGCACGGCGCCGGCGAAAAAGCTGCCTGGCGCCGTTGACCACGATCGTCTTGACCCAGCTACCGAAGCGTGCGGGATCGTCGAGCGTCTCGAGCCGGAGATAGCCCCGAATGAAGGCGTCCTGGACCAGATCCTCGGCGTCCTGCGCATTGCGGACGTAGGAGAGCGCCAGCCCGAATGCGGCGTTCTGGTACTTGCGCACCAGCGCCTCGTACGCGCGCCGGTCGCCCCCCAGGGATCGGATCACCAGATGGGCGTCATCCATCCGCCAATCTCCGACGTGAATAGTGAGCAGCTGCTCGATCTAAAAGTGAGATGCATCTGAAGAGTGGAAAGTAAACGGCGAAAAACGAGTCGCGTAAAAAAAATGGAATGCCCACAATTGATGGACATAGTATGCAAAAAAATTGCCATTACCAAATTCGAGGATATAAAGATCTAATTAGTTGACAAACCAGTACCGCCGCCCTAAGATGAAATGCCGTCGTTTGGATCTCCCAAAAAAGGGACAGTCTCTGGAGAGGCCGTCTCCCATACTGCTCGGATTTACCTATAGAAAGGACTTGAGCCCATGCCCGCCAAAGTCACCGATGTCGAGCGCTTCACCCTGGTCGTCCCCTTCGTCGACCGGGTCCGCCTGGAGATGGAGCGCGCCGGCGTCCACACCTGGTCCGAACTCGAAATAACCCGCGTCATCACCGACGCCGGCGTCGTCGGCTACGGGGAGACTATCCAGAACTATACCTGGGGAAGGGTGCAGGCCGCCGAACGCGTCGTCGGCCGCCCCCCCGCCGAGAGTATGTGGGACGACTCCCTGGGGGCGGGTCTGCAGATGGCTCTCTTCGACGCGGCCGGCAAGTTAGCCGGCGTGCCCATCTATCGCCTGCTCGGCAGCAAGTGCCGCGACTGGTGCCCGATGTCCTTTTGGGACCACGACATGTCCCCCGAAAAGTACGAAGTCGAGGCGCAGGTCGCCGCCGATCTCGGCTACACCTGCATGAAGATCAAGACCCGCCCCTGGTTCGACGTGCGCGAGACCGTGGAGCGCATCAGCAAGGTCACGCCGGATCACTTTGCCATCGACGCCGACTGGAACGCCTTTCTCAACAACGTCTCCAACGCCGTGCCCGTCCTCCGCGAATTGGAGGACAGTTTCCCCAAGATCAAGATCTACGAAGATCCGATCCCGCGCCACGATGCCAGCGGCAACCGCGCCATGCGCGAGCAGATCAAATCCTCCATCGCCCACCACTACGGCGCCATCGATCTGCGCGCCGGCGTCGAGCTGGGCGGCGTCTGTGATGGCTTCGTCATCGGCGGCGGCGCCGCCCAGACGATGCAGCAGGGGAATGCGGCGGCCAGGCTCAATATGCCGTTCTTCCTGCAGATGGTCGGCGGCGGCCTCACCGCCACCATGGCCCTGCATCTGAGCGCCGTGCTCACCCACAACCAGTGGCCCAATATCACCTGCCACGAGCTCTATGAGCACCCCCTGCTCGTGGAGCGCTTCCCGGTGATCGGCGGCCACGCTCGCGTTCCGGAGGCGCCCGGCCTGGGCGTCGATATCGACGAGGATGCGCTGGATCGGTACCGGGTCGAAAAGGCGGACCATTCCCTGCCGAAGCGGCTGATCAAAGTCTCTCGCGCCTGCGGCGTCAACGTGTACTTCGCCAACTCCGGGCAGAAGTGGACCTTCTTCGGCGACGGCAACCAGCCGGTTACCGAGTGGGGCAACAGCACCGAGCTGCTCGAGGACGACGGCAGCGCCGAATTCGCCGACCTGCACGCGCGGGCGTCGGCCTCTCCGGTCCTCACCGCCGAATAAAGGAGCTTTGCGAAAAATCCCCTCAAAACCCGACGACGAAGCCGGTTTGTGAAGAAGAGGCATCCCATTGAAAAGGTTTACGCATCGGGGTTTTATTCCTACATTTTCTGCACGATTTTTCGGTTAATGACAGCCATGAATACGGACGAGGAAGGATTCTTATGAGCAGCGCAGCAGAACGACCGATTAGAGTCATTCAGATGGGTCTGGGACCCATCGGACAGCGAACTGTCGCCTATCTGGCCGAGCGCAACGGCATCGAACTGGTCGGCGCTATCGATATCGACCCCGACAAACAGGGACAGGACGTGGGCGTCCTGTCGGGAACGGAGAGCCTGGGGGTCCAGGTGGAGGCGGAAGCGGAGGCGGTTCTGCAGCGAGAAGCCGATGTGGTCCTTCTCACCACCAGTTCTCAGTTCACCCAGCTCAAGTCCCAGCTGGAGTCCTGTATAAAAGCAGGCAAGTCGGTAGTATCCACCTGTGAGGAACTCGCCTTTCCGTTCGAAACCGATCCCGAACTGGCCGTCCACATCGACCAGCTGGCCCGGGAACACCAGGTCGCCGTTCTCGGCACGGGGGTCAATCCGGGCTTTCTGATGGACGCCCTGCCCATCTTCCTGACGAGCGTTTGCCGACAGGTGGATCGGGTACTGGTCGAACGCTTTCAAGATGCTTCGATCCGTCGGCTGCCCTTTCAGCAGAAGATCGGCGCCGGTCTGACCCCTGAAGAATTCGAAGAGAAGCGCCAAAGCGGAAAGATCCGCCACGTCGGCTTTTCTGAATCAATCCGCATGATCGCCGGCGCCCTGGGCTGGAAGCTGGACAAGGTCGAGGATATCGTCGCTCCGGTCATTGCCGAAAAAGCGACCGGCAGTCAGTTCATCCAGGTAGAGGTCGGGCAGTGCGCGGGTCTGAGACAGCTGGGCTACGGCTACCTGAACGGCGAGCAGGTCATCACTCTGGAACTGCAGGCCTACCTGGGACATCCCGAGCCCCGAGACACTGTAACCGTGTACGGCGATCCGGAAATCCACTCGAATATCGCGGGCGGGGTCAACGGAGATGTAGCCACCTGCTCCATGGTCTTGAACGCCCTCCAGGCGGTCCAGAACGCCGCTCCGGGGCTGCGCACCATGGCAGACGTACCCCTGACGCACTGGTACGGCCAGCGTTGACCAGAACTGTCTGACTCGCACCGATTCGATCTTCGGATGTCCCGATGTTCGGCGGTTCCTCCCGGAGGAGTTCGACGACATCGGGACATCTTCCTTTCAATCCGGTATCAGCAGGTGCCGGACGCGCTCGCGCCTCTCCCCGGGACCACCTGGTCGCCCCTTGCCCTTATGACCGAACTCGTCGTCAGACACGAGAGCTGGCCTCTTGCCCAAACCTTCACCATCTCCCGCGGCAGCCGCACCACCGCCGAGGTAGTCGTCGTCGAACTCCACGGCGACGGAGTCCGCGGCAGCGGCGAATGCGTTCCCTACCCGCGCTACGACGAGACGGTCGAAGGGGTCATCGGCCTCATCGAGAGCCTGCGGATCGATCTCGAATCCGGCCTGGATCGCGAAACTCTCCAGGAGCGGTTGCCCGGCGGTGCGGCGCGTAACGCCCTGGATGATGCCTTCTGGGATCTGGAGGCGAAGCGGACCGGTATTCCCGTCCAGCAGCGTCTCGGAATTTCCGATCCGGCGCCGGTGATCACCGCCTACACCCTCAGCCTCGACAGTCCCGAGAAGATGGGGGCGGCTGCCCGCCAGAACGTCCACCGTCCTCTGCTCAAGAGCAAGCTGGCCGGGGACGGTGACCTGGAGCGGATGGCCGCCATCCGCGAGAACGCTCCCGACGCCACGCTCATCGTCGATGCCAACGAGGGTTGGTCGGCCGACCAGGTCGAGCCGTTTTCCGCCGAGCTGGCTCGCCTGGGTATCGCCATGATCGAGCAGCCCTTGCCGGCCGCGCAAGACGCCATCCTCACCGAACTCGACCATCCGGTTCCCCTGTGTGCCGACGAGTCCTGTCACACCAGCGGCGATCTGGAGCGCATCGCGCCCCGATACGATCTGGTCAACATCAAGCTCGACAAGACCGGCGGTCTCACCGAAGCGCTTGTCCTCAAGGAGAAGGCGCGCGCCCTCGACCTGGGCGTCATGGTCGGCTGCATGATCGGCAGTTCCCTGGCCATGGCCCCGGCTGCGCTCCTGGCTCAGGAGGTGGACTACGTCGATCTGGACGGCCCGCTCCTCCTCGGCCGGGACCGGGATCCCGGCTTGCGCTACGAGGGTAGCCTGCTGTATCCGCCGCTCCCCGAGTTGTGGGGCTGAAAGCAATACCTATTTTGCCGCTCTGGAAAAAGTGCTCGCGGTTCTCCAGGAGATGTTCGCGCCGTAGTCGGGGCTGCGCATCTGTCGATTCGAAGTTCAGACATTCCCGACTTGCCCCTTTCACTCAAACTCCTGCCTTATAGCCCTCCTCGTATTTTCCACTCTATATCTGGATTCGCGCCATTTCTCCGACAAACCGGAAAAATTTGGCTCCCTGATCCATACCTTTCGCTATCTGAATAGACCGTCGGACAGAGGAGATCAGACCTTCTGTGCCGAAAACGGTGATCCGGTAACGCAATTTTCTTATATTACCCGCGCTGACACATGTATTTTAACCGGAGCGTGATTTGATTCTCAGCGAATGGTGGAACATCTGACATCGCCCTTATTATGGAGCACAGAAGAATGAGCCTGGTAATTTCCGACGACGTTCTACAGTCCGCCCATATGTCCGAAGAGGAGTTCAAGAGAGAAGTCGCTGTCATGCTCTTCGAGAAGGAAAGGCTGACGCTTGGACAGGCCAGTCAACTGGCGGATATGAACCAGATAGCCTTTCAGCATCTGCTGGCCAGTCGCCAGATCCCGGTACACTACGATACGGCCGATTTTGAGGAAGATCTGGAAACGCTGGAAAAACTGAAACGTTCATGATTGTCGTCAGCAATACCTCTCCCATTGTCAATCTCGCAGCCGTAGATCAGTTGCATCTTTTGAAGCAAATCTATGGACGGCTGCTCATTCCCCGAGCCGTTTATCGAGAAATCGCCGTAGTCGGTAGCGGTTTGCCAGGTGCGGCGGAGGTGGAAAGCGAAGAGTGGATAGAAACCCGAGCCGTAAAGGACAACTCTCTGGTCGCGGCACTGAGCGCAGAGCTAGATGCAGGAGGAGGGGGAGGCGATCGCTCTGGCCGTCGAAGGGAACGCCGATCTACTGCTTCTGGACGAACGAGGGGGCAGAAGAGTGGCCAGGCGTCTGGGATTGCACTATCTGGGGATATTGGGCGTATTGATTGAAGCAAAGGATCAAGGACTTATTGTCGCAGTAAAGCCCATCGTCGATGACCTGATAGCAAAGGCGGGTTTCTGGATCAGTCGGGATTTATATGGGCAGATAATACAGGCGGCGAAAGAGTGATCCGCTAACGCAATTTGCTTATATTGTCCGCATTGGATCATGGATTTTTCCTGCCGTTGCTATTGGGAAATCCTAATATTCACGAAAAATCAGATCTTCAATCCGTTTACAGACCAACCCGAGGTTATGACATGGCTGATGATCTCTCCCAAGAAGAAATAGATGAGATACTGGGCCCAAGCGAGGGTGATGAAGAGAGAGATGCGGGGAAATTCCCAGAGGCGAGACAGCGGACCATTACCAGCTTCGACTTCAAGCACCAGGCGCGGGTTAATAAGAGTCAACTGCGGACGCTGGAGAATGTGCACGACCGCTTCGCACAATTGCTCGCTTCCACTTTCTCGGGTGCCATGAGCGCGGTAGTCGATGTCAAAACAACGTTCGTCGACCAGACGACCTACGGCGAATTTATCAAGTCGCTGTCGAGCCCGGCCTGCTCGTATGAGTTCACCCTAGGGCCCACATCCGGACGGGCGATCATCGACTTCGCAATGCCGGTGGTCTTCGCCTTTGTCGATCGGATCTTCGGTGGGAAGGGGTCGTCACAAGGGGTGGAGTGCCGGGAGCTGACGCCGATCGAGATCGGGGTAATCAACCGGATCACCAAGCGAGTGATCGAGGATCTGGAGGCGACCTGGGAGCCGATTCTGCGGGTAGAGATCACCGACATCGAGTTGGAGACGAACCCGGAATACCTGCAAATCACGTCTGCCAGTGAGATCGTCGTCTTGCTGGCGTTCGAGGTGAAATCCGCGAATGCATCGGGTCTGGTGAGTGTGTGCTATCCGTTCTTCACACTGGAGTCTATCCTGCCGCGACTGGGACAGCGGTCGTACGTGCGCACGAACCGCGGCGTGAACCAGGCAGAACTTCGCCAGCTCAACTGCATCGCCCTGGGTCCCATGCAGGTGCCGGTGGCGGTGGAAATGGGGCGCACAAAGCTGCCTCTCGCAGAGGCCGACAGCATCCAGGTCGGCGATGTGATCTGCATGCAGAGCAATAAGACCGACCCCTGCGTCGTCTTCGTCGGCGATGAGCCCAAGTACTACGCGCGTCCATTTGCCGCGGAGACTGGCAAGGTCGGCGTGCAGGTCGTAGGTGCCGTGCCGAGTGAAATCCAGGAACAATACCATTCCTGAACACAGAAGAGAGAAAAACTCATGGCGGAAAAACAAAAAGCGGACACCCCCTCGCTTGCCGATACGCACCCCCGCTTCCGGGATATACCGGTCACCATCTCCATGGTATTGGGACGCACGGGCCAGACTCTGGACGAACTCCTATCCCTGGGAGAGCAATCCCTCATTGAGCTGGATAAGCAAGTGGGAGATCCCATCGATATCCTTCTCAACGGCAGGTTGATCGCCCGTGGAGAAGTGGTGACGGTCGGCGAGAACTTCGGCGTGCGGGTGATCGAACTCATCGACAGCCGGGAGCAAATAGAGAGATGAAGGCCAGAGATGGGATGACGCCCGAAGAGGCTGCCGATCTGCAGGGACGTCGCTGGATGAATCAGACTCATCTGGGCGACATCCACCTCCAGGTGTCGCTGGAGATGGGACGCAGGCAGGTGATGCTGAGTGAGGTCCAGCAGATCAAAGAGCAGGATGTCATCGAGTTGGAGAAGCTGGCGGGAGAGGCGTTTGAGATTCGCGTTAACGACCACGTTTTCGCACTGGGGGAGATCGTCGCTGTCGCGGATGTGATGGCCTGCCGGGTGACGGAGCTGTGTCATCCTGTTTCTTCCGAGGAGTTCAATCGACCTCTGAAATTCGCCGAGCCCGAGGGAGAAAGTTCCGAACAAATCGCCGAAGTCGAAGAACCCGGCGGGGGCGACGCAGACGCAGAACTCGGCTCTGAGTTCATATTTATCCCATCCGGACCCTTCGTCATGGGTGGGGGGGACGAGGATACCCCCCGCAACGAGCGCCCGGCGCATATGGTCCATCTATCAGCGTATTTCATAAATAGATATCCGGTGACCAACCAGGAGTACCTGGACTTTGTCCGCGGCACCGGCCATCGGGCACCGATCCACTGGGAGCGCGGCACCTATCCGACAGGTACAGGACAGCACCCGGTGGTCAACGTCAGCTGGCAGGATGCTCGGGACTACGCGGCATGGACTGGCGCCCGGTTGCCGACCGAGGCGGAGTGGGAAAAGGCGGCGCGCGGCACGGACGAGCGCCACTACCCCTGGGGCAACCGGTTCGTCGACGGAGAGCGCTGCAATGGCAACAATTCGGTCGGCACCACTACCCCAGCGAACGAGTATCCAGATGGGCGCAGCCCTTACGGAGTGTGGGACATGTGCGGCAACGTGTGCGAGTGGTGCGCCGACTACTACGACGAGGATTTCTACAAGATCAGCCCGGGTTCCGATCCCAGGGGACCGGATGAGGGCCAGGAGCGGGTGGTGCGTGGCGGTAGCTTCGGGGAGACCCGGTCGGCTCTGCGGGTCACCCACAGGGCGGGGATCAGCGAAGTTTCCTCCCGAGAAAACACCGGCTTCCGCATAGTTATGGATGTCTGAAAAGGCGAGAAGGGATTTACCATGAGTGAGTCACAATCTCGGAAAGATGGTCGCGTCCTGGGACTGCGGAAGGAGCGGATGCCAGCAACCGTTATCCAGGAGTGGATTCTTCCCTCGTTGGCTGAAGTAGAGGAGATGCCGCCTCTACCTGCCTATCCCTCGTGGAAGATGGCACATGCCGTAATGAAGCAGAGAAATCCAGGAGAAGCCGGGGCAGAGCAGGGGGGCGCGGCGAATACCGAGGGCATCGCCAGAAAAAAACTGGCGCAATCCATAAATGAACGAATGTTGAAGATGCGGGCGGAAACCGCGGATATGCTGGCCTGTGCACGGCAGGAACGGGAAGAATCCGCAAAGATGATGGCTAGGGCGCAGGAGGAGGCACAAAAAGCGGCGGCAGAAGTAGATCTGGCGCAGATCGGAGCTGTAGAAAGCACCGAATACCTGGAAGTAGATGCACTTGATCACCCCGAAACACCCCACGATATACTCCTGAGTCGGGTTCAGCAGAGGGTGCGGGAGCGTCCTGAAGATGCGGCCAAACTCGTGCGCACCATGCTCATGGAGGAGAATCCAGGGAAAGCAGATCCCGAGCGGGAAAAGAGCCCGGATCTTCCCCCGATGGAAGCGGATCTCCCGCCGATGGAGGCGGATCTCCCCCTGATGCAAAAGGTCGCCGTCGTCCTGGTCGGCCTGGGGCAAGAGACCTCCGGCGAGGTGATGAAATTCCTCTCCGACTACGAGATCGAGGAGATCACCCAGGCGGTCGCCGGTTTGAAAAACATCTCGATCCAGGTCACCGATCACGTCCTCGAGGAATTTGAGCAGCACCTGATGGCCGGAGAATGGGTCAGCCAGGGGGGCATCGACTTCGCCCGCGGCGCTCTCGAACGGGCCGTCGGACCGCGCAAAGCACAGGAGATCCTCGGACGCGTCACCAGCAAGGCCTCCTCCGGCATCTACATCCTCAAGAATGCCGCCCCCGAAAAGATCGCCCCCTTCCTTTCCAACGAGCATCCTCAGACCGTTGCGCTCATCCTCTCACAGCTCGATCCGCACCAGGCATCGGGTATCCTCGCCCAGCTGCCCGAGCGGATGCAGGCGGATGTCGCCTATCGCATCACCACCATGGGAGACATCCCTCCCAGTGTCATCAAGCAGATCGAGGAAAGCCTGGAAACATCTCTCAGCCACATGCTGGGGTACAGCAACCAGGATGCGGGCGGGCCGAAGGTGATGGCCGATATCCTCAACGTCGGCGACAGCTCGATTAGTCGCAACATACTGGAGAGCATCGGCAGGCAGGATGGCGAAACCGCCGATATGCTGCGCAGCTTTTCGGTGGACCAGGCGCTGGAGCGGGTGCGAGAGTCCGTTCTCTCCATGAAGAGGCCGGACGACCTGCAGAAGGTGATACGCCTAGTGGGGGAAGAACTCCGTCGTCTGGGGATACATTTCGAATTGCTCGACATTTGCGTCGTCGACGAAGCGACCGAAGTGATACAGGTTCTGCGCCCCGACGAACAGAAGTATCGCGTTGAAACCCTTTCCTTGAAGATCGAAGCTGATCTCAGAGATCAGTATATCGAGCGCTGGCGCGCCGGTCAGACCTGGCCCCGAGAACTATCTCCAGAAGAAAAAAGGGAATGGTCTTCTCTGCAGAGAGAGGAACGACTCCACACCGGAGCTAGGGTCTGGGGTGTGGACGTCCCCTACAGCCACGGCACCCTGGCGCTGAGCCGGGGATGGACGGGAACAGGGGAGGAGTTCTCAGGTTGGGAAATCAGTCGCTTGCAGAACTTCATCGAGGTGATCGATCTCGCCCATGCCCGCTACCAGGACTTTCAGGAAGCTGCCGAAGCGCAAAACAAACTCATCTCCGAGTTGGAAGCCACCAATGCCGACCTGCTCGAGGCCAAGGACGCGGCCGAGCTGGCCAACCAGGCCAAATCGCAGTTTTTGGCCAATATCAGTCATGAAATCCGCACCCCGATGAACGCCATCATCGGCTACGCCCAGATCATGCAACACAGCTCGGACCTGCCCAACGCCCACCAGCAGGCGGTGCAGACCATCCAGACCAGCGGCGATCATCTGCTCAAGCTGATCAACGAAGTGCTCGATATCTCCAAGATCGAAGCCGGTCGCATGGAACTGAGCCTTGCCGATTTCGACCTGATTCAGTTTCTGCAGAGCCTGGGGGTGATGTTCGAGATGCGCTGCCGCGAGCAGCAGCTGGGCTGGAGGCTGGAACGACCCCAGACCCCAGCCCTTCCCGTGCACGGCGATGAGACCAAGCTGATGCAGGTGCTGATCAACCTGCTGGGCAACGCAGTCAAATTCACTGAAGAGGGGGAAGTCGTCTTTCGGGTAGCGACCTCGGAAAAGGACACCTACACCTTCGAAGTGAGCGACACCGGCCAGGGGATCTCCCCGGAAGAGCAGGAGGCTCTGTTCCAACCCTTCCAGCAGGGGCAGGCCGGCATGCAGCAGGGAGGCACCGGTCTGGGGCTGGTCGTCTCCAAGCGGCAGGTGGAACTGATGGGCGGCGAACTCGGCTTTGAATCCACCGTGGGCCAGGGTACGCGCTTCTTCTTCACTTTGCACTTGCCGCCGGCTCAGGGGGAAATCAGACAGGAGCGCAAAGAGGAGTGGAACCGGGTCGTCCGTCTGGCGCCCGGCTGCCAGGTAAAAGCCCTGATCGCCGATGACGTGCCCGAGAACCGGGCGATCCTGAGCCAGCTGCTCCAGGCGATCGGCGTCGAAGTGCACCTGGCTGTCAACGGAGCGGAAGCGGTCGAGATCGGCCAGCGCGAGCGCCCCGACATCGTCTTTATGGACATCCGCATGCCGGAGATGGATGGCGTGGAGGCGATGCAGCGCCTGCTGGAAGATCCGGGCCGAGAGGCGATCAAAATAGTGGCAGTATCCGCATCCACCCTGGAACACGAACGCCAGCACTACCTGGAAGCCGGGTTTGAAGAATTCATCGGCAAGCCGGTGCGAATAGACCAGATCTACCGGTGTATGGCCCATCTCCTGGGGGTGGAGTATGAATATGCCGAAGATGCAACTGAGACCGAAGAAGAAGTGCTCGAGCTGGAAACGCTTACCCTACCCGCCGAACTCTACGACCAACTGCATGCGGCAGCGACTGAATCCAACATGACCGAATTGCGGGAGCTGATGGCAGCAGTAGAGGAATTAGGCCAGGAAGGGATCGGTCTGGCCAAGTACCTGCGCGGCTTTATCGACGCTTTCGACATCGATGCCGTCCTAAACGCGCTGGAGAGCGTGAAAAAGGGATAGCTAATCACCTGTTCCGAGAAAGCCCATTTCCCATGTCCCAAGAAAGAACAGGCGCGAGGAAAGCCAAGATCCTCATCGTCGATGACAATCCCACTAATCTCCAGATTCTGATGCAGGTGCTCGAAGCGGCAGACTACTCCGTGCTCGCCGCCACCGGTGGAGCGCGTGCCCTGCAGGTGGCTGCTCAGGGAGTACCCGATTTAGTCTTGCTCGACGTCATGATGCCGGAGATGGATGGGTACGAAGTCTGCCGACGGCTCAAGCAAAACCCGAAGACCCAGGCCATCCCAGTCATCTTCATCACCGCCAACGACCAGACCGAGGGGATGCTAGCCGGCTTTGACGCCGGTGGCGTCGACTACATTGCCAAGCCTTTCCGCCAGGAGGAAGTGCGGGCTCGCGTGCAGGCCCAGCTCGAACTGCACTGGCTCACCCGCGAGTTGGAAAAAAAGAATGCCACCCTGGAACGGACGAACCGGGAACTGAAGGAAACCCACGAGAAACTCGAACAGATGCAGCGGCAGCTCATCGACGAACTCGAGGAGGAACTGCAGACCGCCCACGACATGCAGATGAGCCTGATGCCCACGACATCCCCCGACATCCAGGGCTTCACCATGTCCGGACGCTGTCTCCCTGCCAATCACGTCGGAGGCGACTTCTACCAGTTCTTCTCGCGCAATGGCAGACTGTCTATCTGTCTGGCCGACGTTACCGGCCACGCCATGGAAGCGGCCATACCGGTGGTAATGTTCAACGGCATTCTCGAGAGCCAGATGGAGCAGGGAAGCAATCTGGAGGACTTGTTCCTCCGCCTCAATCGGTCCATGTATCGCACCCGTATGAACAGCCGCACATTCGTCTGCTTCTCCATGGGAGAGATCGAACTGGAGACTCGTATCATGCGACTGGCCAATGGGGGATGTCCATACCCTCTCCACTTTCGAGCAGGTACCGGCCAGGTGACCGAATTGCAGGTGGAAGCCTATCCTCTGGGCGTGCGGGAGAAGACGAACTATCCCATTATCGAAGTCCAGCTGGAACCGAACGACCGGATCATCTTCTGCTCGGATGGCGCCGCCGAGGCGGTCAATAGGAGAAACGAGCTGTTCAGCTTTGAGCGGATGATGGAGATTATCGGCGAGGGGTGCAGGAATGGGCTTTCGGCAGGGGCGCTTATCGATGGGGTAATCGGTGAAGTGCAGGCATTTACCGGGGAGGTACCGCAGGGAGACGACATAACCCTGGTGGTGCTCGAAGTCGAGAGCTAGCTACGAGTGGCATTACCTGAGGGAACGGATAGAAGATTGAGGGGTGTGTTATCCCTCAAAAAAAGGCTTAAAGAGAGTCGAAACAGATATCCCGATGTACCGGTCTCTTCCGAAGAAGGTCGCCGACAGATCGGGATATTTGAAAATCGAATCAATTTTATTCGGATCGAACGGCAGCATTCAGGGATGAAAAATCGAATGATCTCCGAATGCCGGTATTCTACCTTTTATTTTCCAAACCCCGCGCTCAGCCCTGCCGTCAGCTGGTGGCCAGCCGCAAAGTTGCGCCCGTTGAGCGTGGAGCGCAGCCCCAGCTCCAGCGCCGTTCCCCCGCCCAAACCGACCGACAATGCCGGGTTGAAGTAGGTGACGCGCTTGATCTGCGAGCGGTTTTTTATGCTGCCGAAATCCACGGAGGGGTCGCTGCGCAGTCCCTCGAACTTGGCCATCAGCAGCAGACGGCTCCCGATATTGATTCCCACCTCGGCATTGTAAAACCACTCGTCGCCTGGATCCCGGTCCACTTCTACGTTCTTCATCCGCACCCGATAGCCCACGCCCAGATTGGCGTACAGGGGCAGCGGCCAGAACGAACGACCCACCTGACCGACGAAGTCGAAATCCCACTGCCCCTCGCCCACCGGGACAATCCCGTCCTCGTTTTTGAAATCGCCGGTCGGCATCTTGGTGCCCACCTTCAAGGTGAACAGTGCCGGTTGGCTGATCACCCGCCATTTGGCGAACAGGCGCACATCCCCGATGCCGGAGTCCGAAGGGGTGTCAAAGCGCGTATCGTCGGCGTATTCCTGCGCAAAATAGGGCACCTGCAGGCCGATATCCAAGCGGTCGGTCAGGCCGTAGAAGGCCTCGGCGAACAGCGCCTTCGATTCGTACTGGCCGTTGAAGCGATAGGGCCGCCGCTCTCCCACTTCCTGAATCTGGCCGTTGCCGAATTCCGGACTGGCGATGTACCACTCATCCGCGGTCTGATGGAAGTATGTCACCTTGGTCCACAGCTCTCCCGCCGGCAGCGTCCATGCTCCGGCAAAGAGGATGGTCGGTCCGCACGCCAGGAGCGTGCCTATCGACAGAATGTATTTATTCAGATTCTTCATGATCCCTCGCTCCTCTTTTCCCTACTGCCACACGTCGGTGTTCTGCCAGAAGGTCACCCAGGCGAACCACATGCTGTTGTGCGCCGGTATCTGAGTCAGTCGTTTGCCGACCAGCTCTCCGTCGATCGCCAGACCGTTGATGTTCCAGAGTGTGCCGGTCTCCAGGTCGCGCAGCTCGAAGAAGCCGACGTCCCTGGGTTCGATTTCAAAGGTGAGAATCCGGCCGTCCACTTCGCGTGAGTAGGGAATGGCCACGTCGTACTCCCCATCCCTCACGACGACGATATCGCCGCCGCCGATCTGATCGTTGATGACCGCCTGGGCGCCCATTGTCGAGAATGGATACGCCTTGGCCGCCCCCTGCAGACGCACGCCCAGAACCCGCTCCTTGGTCTGGAACTGGGGCGTGAAGAAATTGCTATTGGCCTGGAGTGGCGTGGTCAGCGGAAAGAGGAATTCCTCGTGGTTGGTCCTGTAGTCTCCGTACGGATAGCGCGAGTATTGGGAGAGACTGTAAGTCCCCGTGGCGATGACCTTGGTGTCCGGGTACATCTTTTTCCAGGTCGCCCAGGTGGTCTCCACCACCGGCATCAGCGTCAGCCGCTCTCCCTGGCGCTTTCCCTCCACCCCTTTATAGGCTATTTGCGGGTACAGCGTGCTGCCGTCGCGGCGATCGTACATGATCAGATTGTTGTTGAAAAGCAGTCCCGATACGCCCAGTTCGAACTGCTCGCCGTTTTCGTCCATCGTCGCGAAAACCAGACCGGTGCTCGTCAGCGGACAGAAGGTGACCGAAATTGGAAAACCGCCCACTTTGTCGTTGGTGATTTCATGCCACCAGCCGATGTTGTGCGGATAAGCCTTGGCCTCCCCTCCGATTACCACACCCAGGACCAGATCGGTCTCATCCACGTAGTTCACGGACGCCGCCTCGACGAAGAGCGGATTGTTCAGGGCGGGGATCCCATCCCTGGGCGGTCCTCCCGAAAAGATGGCGTCGTACGGGAACGTCTCCAGATCCAGGAAGGTTCCTTCCACGGAAACCTCGGGTATTTCCGGTGGGATCACTACGACCGGTTCCTGCACCGTGGGGATCTCGTCTTCGATCGCGCCGGCCGGCTCTCCGCCCCCGCCGATCGATTCGCTCGGTGCATTACCCACCGGTGCCGGCGCCAGTGGTGCCTTGCTATCGCTGCCACCGCAGCCGGTCAGCAGCAGGATCGCCCCGCACATCATCGCTGCGAACCAGAAACCCACGCTCTCTCGACTCTTCACCATTTTGTCTCTCATTTCCTCCAGCTCCTGTTTTGACCCTTGTGTCGCATTCCCGATCTTGTTCGGGTCCGTCTTTGATCAATCTTTAATCGATGTTTCGCACCGTTCACTCTGCCACAGCGCCTTCAGATAGGGCGACCAGGCGATGCAGCTGATTCCCTGCTTTTCCAGACAGGTGAGCATTTCTCTACCGTCTCGATCGGCAAAGCCGACCGCCGACAGATCCAGAATCAGCGGCGTGCCGCGCTCCATCCGATGTATCCGGCAGGTCTGCCCGAGCAACTGCACCCAGTCGCCGACCAGCCGTCCCTCCAGTTTGAAACGCACGCTTCCATCTTCGCACTCCATCCGGTTGATCCTGAGCATCGTTCCCTCCTTCTCTACCCGATTATTTTGCAAGAACGATGCCAGAATAAAAAAAAGCACCGAATTATTTCCCAAGTGATTATTAAATAAAGAAGTTATATCTTTTCGAAGATTTCTATTGCGATAATCTAATCCCTCTTTCTACTCCCGATATTTCGGGAGTTCACGGTATTTCGAGACCTGGCATCCCGTGCCCTCAGGGCAATGACAGAGCGGAATCAAAGGGGGATATCTTGACATTGTTTACCTTTTCCGGCTACTGTTGTCGACGTCGACGGAAAACACACGGGAGCCGAACTGTTCTGAAGGGATATCTACATGATGAAAGAGGAGAATCCGCAGTCCAAACAGTTCTGGGATGGAGTTTGGAACGAGGAATGGGATCGCGATTTCTGGAAGCGGGTCGCTCCGGAGATCGTCGAGCTGATCCAGTCGCAAATCCCCTCCAGGCGACCGGAAGTGCTGGATCTGGGCTGCGGCCTGGGTCGCAACGCCGTCGCCTTTGCCCAGGCCGGATTCAGCGTCACCGCGACCGATCTGTCGACCGCCGCCATTGCCCATCTGCGGGAATGGGCCACACAGCTGGATCTGCCGATGCGGACGCTGGTCTGCGATTTCACCCGTGTCGTTTTTCCGCCCGAGTCGTTCGATATCGCCATAAGCGTCAACGTGCTCTACCACAGCTACCAGGAGCAACTCGCCCGGGCTGTCGACAATGTGCAGAACTGGCTGAAAAAGGGGGGGATTTTCTACTTCACCTGCCCGACGCGGGAGGATGGAGATTACGGAAAGGGGATAGAACGGGCGCCGCATACTTTTGAAATGGAGCCCGGCCACATGCACTACTGCGCGGATGAGAGTGATCTGGACCGCTGGCTCGCCGGCTTTGATCTACTATCGCGGAAAAAGCGGGATCACCACTGGAATGAGGAGGGCATTCCCCGGTTCAGCTCCCGATGGCAGGTACTCGCGGAAAAATCCTGACTGCGGCGAGTTCGGGGAATCGGGAATGGATCTCAGGAGTCTCCCGGCCTGATCCCCAGCTTTCTCATGCGCGAATCGAGGGTGCTCGGTTTCAACCCGAGCATCTCCGCTGCCCCGTCTTTGCCGCTCACCTTGCCTCCGGTCGCCCGTAGCGCGGCCACGATATGCTCGCGCTCCATATCCTGCAGCGGCTTTACCCCCGAGGTTCCCGCTCCCGCCCCTCCCTGCACCTGTACGTGCCCTTGCTCAATCGTTTGACCGCCGCACAGGATGACCGCTCGCTCGACGATGTTCTCCAGTTCGCGCACGTTGCCCGGCCACGCGTAGGTCGTCAGCCGTTCGACCGCCCCCTCGCTGAACTCGCTGGCCGGTCGGCCCAGCCGGGTGAAGACCCGGTGGGCGAAGTAGCGAGCCAGCAGCGGGATGTCCTCGCGCCGCTGGCGCAGGGGGGGCAGATGTAGGGGGAAGACGTTCAGGCGATAGAACAGATCCTCGCGAAACGTCCCCTCTTTCACCATCTCCCCCAGGTCGCGGTGAGTAGCGGCGATGACGCGCACGTCCACCTGGATCGTCCGGTTGCCGCCCACCCGCTCGAATTCCCTTTCCTGCAGCAGCCGCAGCAATTTCGGCTGGGTTTCCAGCGGAATGTCACCGATCTCATCCAGAAAGATCGTGCCCTCATGCGCCAGCTCAAAGCGGCCCCGCTTCTGCGCGATCGCCCCGGTGAACGACCCCTTCTCGTGCCCGAACAGCTCGCTCTCGATCAGCCCCGAGGGAATGGCCGCACAGTTGAGCTTGACCAGCGGTCTGTCGCTGCGCGGACTCACGTGGTGGATCGCCCGGCAGACCAGCTCCTTGCCGGTGCCGGTCTCTCCCAGGATGAGCACCGAGCTGTCGGTCGGAGCGACCAGTTCACCCTGGCGCAGCACCTCCTGGAGGGTCTGGCTCTGGCCGACGATTTCCTCGTAGTTGTACTTGGCCTGCACCTCGTCGTCCAGCGCCTGGCGAGCTCGCTCCCGCTCGACCTCCGCCCGCCGTCGCCCGGTGACGTCGTGGGCGTAGATGCGGACCAGGTTGCTCTCGGGGATGAAGGTGATCTTCTGTTCGTAGATAAATCCACCGATCTCCTGCTCGCGCAGGAACGCCTCCTCATTGCTGTCCGCCAATGCCTGCGTTACCCGTCCCAACTCCTCCAGCAGCGGGTGGGTCAGCCCTTTCTCCTCCAGATCCGGAAAGCGCTCCAGAGCGATCGGGTTCAGATAGGTCACCATTCCGGCCAGGTCGGTCTCGATCACCGGGTCGGGGTTCTGCTCCGGAAAGGAGGCCAGCCGGGCCAGCGTCTCCCGGTCTCTGTCCGCTCCGGAATTTCCGGCCTCCAGTTCGGCGACTCGTCGTCGCAGCGCCACCAGCTCTGCTACGAGCGCGTCTCTATTTTTCGTTTCGTCACTCATGCGATCAGTTTTTCCATAAGAAGGGAAATTCCCCTCACAAAATACCTCTGCGACGCCCGCCTTTCAAGCCGGGTTCCCGGAGCGCCCTTCGCCGCGGGTTCCCATCCCCCCTGCTCGCGGCGTTTTAAGCTCGGAAAGAATGCTGGATCAACGGGTCCTCACCCTTTACGGAAGCGGCACAATCCGTTAATATCGACGGAAAGCACATCTCTTCCGCCACGAGGCAGACATGACGGCAACGAACGCCCTCCTGCTGGCCGGCCAGCGGCTCGCAGGCGATCGACTCGCTGCACTTACGCCACCCGGGATAGCTCCCCAGCCACTCCTCCCTCTGCACTGGATCGCCACAGAGGGAAGCGGGTTTTCCTGCGCACTGCCTCTGGCACCGGAGTCGCTCGACAGTGTGTGCGAAATCCTCCCCTGCTTCTCCTGCCTGACGGAGTGCGGTTACCGCTTTGCGCTCGATTATCGGCTCCAGGGGGAAAAGGAAACCGGTTCAGCGCGCCTCGATCCGATCGGCGATTTTCCCGCCGGCGAGACTTCCCAGAGCGATCCGGCGGTCGAAGCGGCCATCGATCTCTTTGTCGTTCGCCGGCCGCTCGCCAGCGCCACCCTCCATCTCACCGTCCATACCGCAGACCCCGCCGTTCTGCAAACCGTCCCCGCTCTCCTTTCAGTCTCTCTGCGGCATTCCACCACGCCTTCTCCGGAGGGGAATTCATCCGCAGACGGCGTCGACCTGTCCGTTCCTCCCAAGAGCCAGATGGTTCTCGATCCATCTCTGTCCGGCCACGTCTGCTCGCCGACCTGTCTTTCCATGCTGCTCGATTTTTACGACCACCGGACCGACGTGTACGACGTCATCGCCGCCGCCCGCCACGCCCCCAGGAACATGTACGGGGTGTGGCCGGCCAACGTGCACGCAGCTGCCCGTTGGAATATGCTCGGCTATCTGCTGCACTTCCCCACCTGGGACGCGGCGCGCTGGCTGCTCGATCGGGGCAGGCCGATCATCGCCTCGATCCGCTTCGAAGAGGGGGAACTCACCGGAGCACCCATCGACCGCACCTCCGGCCATCTGGTGCTGCTGCGCGGCTACGCAAAGGAGATGGTCCGGGTCAATGACCCGGCCGCTGCCACCGACGAAGCAGTAGTCAGGGAATACGATCTGGAGGAATTCCTGAAAATCTGGCTCGAGCGATCGGCGGTCGGCTACGCGATTTTTCCAGCATCCTCGGTCAGATCATGAACGTACCGAGAACGTTGCCGTTCATACCGGTGAAATAGTCTACGACCAGCCAGATCCCCGCCGGCACGATTTCGCCCAGAATCATCCCCAGAAAAAACGGAATGGTCCGTCGGTACAGCGTCGGCCCTCCGTATTTGAGCACCAGCGTCTTGAGAATGAAGGCCAGCAGCAGGCTGAACCACATCCCCCCGAAGGCGGCACTGATGGGAAAGCCGAGCGGGTGGAACGGCCACCAGAGGAACTTGTAGTGCACGAACTCCAGCCCTGCCATGATCGCCGCGCCCACTCCCACCTGGATCCAGCCGTCCATGTGCGGCCCCACGGGAAAGGAGACCACCTTTTCCATGAAGCGATACGGATACTGAGCGGCGTTGTCCGCGTAAAACCGCGTCAGATTGATCGCCCCATGCTCGTACCCGGCGTCCAGCCGGACCCACAGCGAGACCAGAATGGTGATCGCGATTGTCCCCATGATCGCCCAGAACAGTCGCCGTTTGCGGCGCAGAAACTGGTCGGCCAGCTTCAGCCCGTTGCAGCACGAGGTCATCAACAGCAGCAGGATGTCGGTCCCCCACACGTAGGTCATCGCCACCGCCGCCCCACCGTGCGGACCGAGCATCCGCGTGCCGACCGCAGCGGCGGTGAAGTCCGGTCCGGTGATCGACGGAAACATCACCGCTACCCCACCCTCGACCACCACCCGCGTGATGGTCAGGAAGAGGACGAAGCAGGAGAGCAGCAGCACCGGCACAATGATCAGCGGCAGCCCCGCCCGCCACAGCCAGGCGCTCATCACCGCAAGCCCGAGAATCCCCCCGAAGACCGCCTGGCGGTAGGACATCATCTCCTCCGAGTCGTCCACCTCTTCATCCCCCAGGAACGCCTTGCGGAAGACGTCGTGCAGATGGCTCCGGGCGTTCCACAGTCCGATCAGCACCAGCACGATCATGCCGCCCATCGCCTGGTATACGATGACCCCCTGGGCGTAGTGGCCGAACGCCCCCACTGGTCCGGGATCGATGCGGATGCCGAGCATGCGGAACATCCCCTGTTCGACCACGTTGAGGATATAGAAAAAGGAGAGTCCTGCCGCGATATTGCGGCTGATCAGATAGGAAAAACCGAGCACCGTAAAGCTGAGCGTAAAGCCGATCGTGATCGAGTTGCGAAACAGCGGCACCACTCCGAAGCTGGTGCTGATCGACGGGAAGTAGTGGAAGTAGTGGTGCAGGGCATTGACATTGTTGATGACGAACGGCAGGAGGAAACCGAGCCACATCATCGGCTGTTTGAAAAATGCCGGAATCAACTCCTGCCTCTCCTCCTGCTGCAGCATGTGCAGCGGCAGCTGCATCATCGGATAGACCAGCCGCTCCCGCTCCACCCACTGCTTGCGCAGGATCACCGACACCGAGATCATCACAAGGTACAGCGACAGTGCGAACAGCATCCAGAAGAAGATGGGACCGGCCCAGACATCCCAGGGAATGCCCGCGCCGGTCTGGTCCAGACCTTCGTAGTACTGGCGCACCGCTTTTTCGTCCTGCACCGTCGCCCAGTCGGGGAGGTAGGGCAAGACCTTCTCCGCCCAGTCGTTTTCCGGGCTGGCGTAGTAGAGCGCTCCGGTGGCGATCGGCATCACGTAGGCGGCAAAGCCGCGGGCCGGCAGCGTGTTGGCGATCAGCAGCATGATATAGACCACCACCAGTTCGCCCCTATCCAGCGCCAGCTCCCGGTGAATCAACCCCAGCAGGACATTGCCCACTGAGACCAGCATGAAAAACAGGAAGATCGCCCCCGGATTGGTATTCCAGATCCCCATCTGCGATCCCTTGATGATCATGTCCCCGTACGGGATCGCCACCGCCATGAGAGCCGACAGGATCAGACCGACCAGCACCGCCTTGATCGTGACCCCGCGGTACACGGTCTCGACTGGAGATTCAGCCGACGTCTGTTTCGCCTCCATTCCCCACCTTTCTTAGAACCCTCTTTTCATGGAATCTTCATATTCCCAGCAGCAGTTGCAGCACCCGCTGTGGCTGCAGATTGGCCTGGGCCAGCAGCGCCGTCGCCGACTCCGTCAGGACCTGGGCGCGCGTGTAGCGGGAAACCTCTTCGGCGAAGTCGGCGTCGCTGATCGCCGACTCCGAAGCCTGGACCTGCTCGATTCTGTTCTCGGTGGCGCTCAGGTTGAAGGCGAGGCGGTTCTGCGCAGCGCCCAGATTCCCCCGCTCCTGTGCGACCCGGGTGGCCGCCTGATCGATAGAGGTGAGCGCCGACCGCGCCTCCGACAGACTGGCGACCGAACTGTCGTCCACATTCAGTGCGTCGCCGCTGGCCCGCAGATCCGGAATGGAAACCTCCACCCGATTGAATGCCGCGTCGTCCGGTCCGATCTGAAACGACCCGCCCGTTCCCTCCTCGATGACGAGGGTGCGCCCTTCCAGATCCCCGTCGGTGAACTGCCCTGCGGCGCCGGAAACATCGGCGCCGGCCAGGGTGATCTGAACCCCGAGACGATCGAAGTTGGCCACTACCTGGGTGCCGGTGGCGACCACATCGCCGTCCAGCAATGTGCCGATGCTCAGCGTCTGGGTGACCTCACCGTTGCCCAGCGTCAACTCGCTGTCGCCGGCATTGTCTATGAAGGTGAAGGTTCCCGAATCCGCCCCCGAAATCGACACTCCGGTCAGACCGGTTTCGTCGCTGGCCGTCACCGCGGTGGAGGCCGCATCGACCGAATTGCCAAAACCGCTCAGCAGTGCCTCGTCGTTGTAGGTGGTCGCCTGGGCGATCCGATCGATCTCCAGGCTCAGCTCGGAAAACTCCGCCTGGATCGACTCCCTGTTGCTGTCGCTGGCCGTGCTGGAGGCCGACTCGGTCGCCAACTCGCGCATGCGCACCAGGATGTTGTTGATCTCCCCGAGCGATCCCTCGGCAGTCTGCAGCAGATTGGCCGCCTGTTCGGTATTGCGCGTGCTTGCCTGTAACCCGGCCAAATCGGCGCGCAGCCCTTCGCGCACCGACAGGCCGGCGGCATCGTCGGCCGCCCTGTTGATCCTCAGCCCCGAGGACAGACGCTCCAGCGGCTCGGCCAGCGCCCGGCTGCTGCTTCTCAGCTGGCGGGCGATGTTGTTGGCGGCGAGGTTGGTGTTGATGCGAATCGGCATGTTCTCACATCCCGCGGTGCGCTATGGCGCCTCTCGGAAAATCAGAGGCTTGGCTCGACCGGAAGATGCGGCTGAACCCCATTCTCCCGGTGACCTGAAAAGACCTCGGACTCCGACGTAGAACGCTTTATCCACTATGAAGATAAGCATTCCCGTGGCCCATCTCTACGAATATTTCCATTCTCACCGCAACGTGAGCCGGCGTCGCGTGGCAATTATTTTATGGACGATCGCTTGCGATTCAGCTATGCCCGGCAGACTTCCCATTTGTACAGCATCCCTGTTTCCGCTGGATGAGTAGAGATTCCGCTTGACATGGTTAATCGCCCGTCTGAGCTTTTTGTTCAGACATTCATTTTCTGAGGAAAGATCGATGAGATTATCCAAAATCCTTACCCGGCCCTGAGGAAGGGCTGGCCATCGACTCGAAAGGGTTGGCCGACTCACAAGGTCGGCCATCGCGCTGAGCGTTGAACCGTTCTCCATCTGTCCGTTTCCGCAGCACGGCGGCGGACGGTCGCTCCGCCCGTCCGGCTCTTCTTCAGCAACACTGGCGAAGCGTCTTACAGAATCCGATTCTGTCGGACCCCCCAGATTCCTGTGTGCTGGCAAGAACCGCAGTGCGCGCGATGCGGACTGCATAAATGAACGACCGTCCCTTGGGACGCGTCGATCCGATTACAAAGCCACAGCACCTGAAGGGTGCGTGGCTTTTTTGTTGCGGTTCCGGAAAGGAGCCGCAGGAGAGATCACATGGCCTGCAAAAACCCGAGGCCGGAGTCGTCTCCGGCCGTTACCGCCAATACCATCGCTTCGGAGCATCCGGCGAAAATTCCGCATCTCCCGCTCGAGGCGGTGCGCGTCATCGGCATCTTCGCCCACGTGGATGCCGGCAAAACCACTACCTCGGAGGGATTGCTCTACCACACCGGTCGCATCCACCGGATCGGCCGCGTCGATCAGGGCAACACCCAGCTCGACTGGATGGTCCAGGAACGGGAGCGGGGTATCACCATCACCTCGGCCGCCACCACCTGCGACTGGCATGGACACCGAATCAACTTGATCGACACCCCGGGGCACGTCGACTTCTCCGCCGAGGTGGTGCGCTCCATGCGCATCATCGACGGGGCGGTGATCGCGATCTGCGGCGTCGGCGGCGTCGAACCGCAGACCGGGACCGTGTGGATGCACGCCGAGCGGGAGCGACTGCCCCGCCTGGTCTTCGTCAACAAACTCGACCGCCCGGGCGCCGACTTCGCCAACGTCGTCGACCGGATCCGCACCCGGCTGACCCGGCGCGCCGTGCCCCTGCAAATTCCCATAGGCAGCGGAAGCGACTTCACCGGTCTGATCGACCTCCTCGAACAACGGGCCTTGATCTGGCGCGACGGTGTGGACGGCCCCACGGTCGAGCCGGTTCCTCTCCGCATGGAATCCCGGGTCACTGCCGCCCGCGACGAACTGTTGGAAGGGATCTGCGAGACAGATGACGCGCTCCTCGAACAGTGGCTGGACAGCCGCGAGCCGGATGTCGCCGCCCTGCGCGCCGCCCTGCGCCGCGCCACCATTGCCGGCGACCTGGTGCCCGTGCTCTGCGGCTCCGCCCTGCGCGACATCGGCCTGCAGCCCCTGCTGGATGCGGTCGTCGCCTACCTGCCATCCCCCCAGGAGAGGTCTGCCCATCCCGCCATCGGCAGCCCCGAAGATCCCGCCGCGCCCCTGTGCGCCGCGGTTTTCAAAATCGTCGCCGATCCCTACGTGGGGCACCTGACCTGGGTGCGCGTCTTCTCCGGTTCCCTGGGCGCCGGGGAGAGGGCACACAATCCGCGCACCGGCACCGAAGAGCGGATCGGTCGCATCTTCCGCATGCACGCCGACAAGCGCCAGCAGCTGGAGCGCACGACCGCCGGAGACGTGGTCGCCCTGGGCGGCGTCCGCACAGCCGTCACGGGCGACACTCTGTGCGCCCCCGGCCATCCGGTCGAGTTCGAAGCGTTCTCCTTCCCCGATCCGGTCATTATGGTGGCGCTGACCCCGGCGGACGACGGCGAGCTCGATAGACTGCACCGCGCCGTGGTGCGCCTGTGCGAGGAAGACCCCACCCTGGTTCCCGGGTACGACCCGCAGACCGAAGAGGAAACTCTGTCGGGACTGGGTGAGCTCCACCTGGAGGTGGCGGTCGACCGTCTGCGCACCGAATTCGGCGTCGTTCCGCAGGTCAGCCAGCCGCAGATCGCCTACCGCGAAACCGTGCGTAAGAAGACCGAGTTCACCGGCACCTACAGGCGTCAGAGCGGCGGCCACGGCCACTACGCCCAGGTGCAGCTGCGCATCGAGCCCCTGGCGCGCGGCAACGGCGTGCGCCTCGACAACGTCGCCCACGCCCCGGGCGGCCCGTCCGACCGGGGCCGCGGGCACCGTCCCGGCATTCCCGCCGAGTACGTGCGCCACGTGGAGCTGGGCGTGCGCGAAACCCTGGGAAAAGGGGCCTTTGCCGGCTATCCGGCCACCGATGTCAAGGTGACCGTCCTGGACGGCCGCTTCCACTCGGTCGACACCTGCGGCATGGACTTCCGCATCGCCGGCTCCATCGCCGCGCGCCAGGCGGTGCGGCGCGCCCGGCCCGGCCTCCTGGAACCACTGATGCGTCTGGATATCGACCTCACCGAGGCGCACTTCGGCGCCGTCGCCGGCGATCTGTCCCGCCGCCGCGGCCGGATCAAAGAGGTGGAAATGCGCGATGAGGGCCGTCACATAACTGCCGAAGTTCCCTTATCCGAAGCGCGCGGCTACGCTTCGGATCTGCGCAGTCTGACCCAGGGTCACTGCACCTTCGTGATGGAATTCCAGCGCTACGATCCGGTCCCCGAAGAGAGCGCCGAAGCAATCGTGGAACAGCGGCGCAGAGAGGGGAAGATTCCCGAGAGATAGAAGGGTGGAGCCCCTTTAGGCGATCGACTCGCGTTCCTATAGCCCCAGCAGTTCCGCCGCGTTATCGCACCCTATGCGGTCGATCACCTCGTCGCTCGCTCCCGCCCTTTTCAGGCACTCCACCATCCCGTCCACCCCGGGCTGGTACGGGTCTTCCTCTTCCGTCTCGACCCCGAAGATCACCCCGTACGGCGGAAACGGCGGGCCGATGCGGGTGACCCAATCGGTGCCGGCGATGATCCGCTCATGCGGAATCCGTTGGAGTGCTTCGACTACGCCGGGCGAATTGAAGTCGCGAATTTCCGTCCAGAAGTTGTCGGGGAACTTCCCGAAGCGGTTCTCGATCTGGTCCAGATAACCCGCGACCACCGGCGGGTCGTCCTGCTCCGTCCCGATCAGGTGCGCCAGTATGTATTTCGCCTCGGGCACCCGCTCGACCAGATCCATGAAGTCCTCCAGCTGTTCCGTCCCCCCGCCGGGAAACGGCCCCTGGGGTCCGGAATTGGAGGTGGAGATGTGCACCTGCACCGGTGCCCCGTAGCCGACCGCCGCGCGCACCAGTTCGACGACTGCGTCGCTGTTCATGCGATAGTCCATCAGGTACTGCAGCATCTCCCCGAACAGCGGAAAGTCCCACTCCTCGAAGCACAGCCGCATCGATTCGAGCGATGCTTCGAGAAAATGGGGATTGATCGTGCACGCCCCGTACAGCCGGTCGGGCGCCCGACGCACCAACTCGTGGACGAACCGATTCGCCGCGATCACCTGATCCGGCTCTTCTTTCATACTGTTTATCCAGTGCATATCGATGCTGATCACCCAGCGGAGATCCGCCCCGCTCTTCTCGATCACCTCCAGCAGATCGTCCAGGATATCGCCGCGGAAATATTCTTCCGGGTCGTAGTTCGAAACGTGCACGTGCATGTCCAGCCATCTCCGTGCCATCTGCTCACTCTCCTTTCTGCTTCTACCGCACCCGTTCCACCAGTCTCTGCCGTGTCTCCATGCGCAAAAAGCCAAACCGGAACAATTTCCGCCACAACCCCATCTTCTCCTCCCTCAGTTCTCCACTTTCAGTCCGACTCCCTTCTCCTCCACCAGCCCAAGTGCAAACAGCGAGATGGCCACGTCCTGCACCCCGACTCCCGTCAGATCGGCGACGGTGATTTGGGCATCGTCCCGACGACCCGGATGCTGACCCGATGTCAATTCCCCCAGTTCGTAGACCTCATCTTCTTCGTCGATGATACCCGCATCCCTGGCGTGGTGCAGCTCACCCAAACGGAAGACCTGCGATTTGCGGTCGCAGACGACCAGGTCGGCCTTCCCGATCACCTCCGGGAAGAGCTCCTGCTTGTGTTCGGCATCCGCTCCCATTGCCGTGAGATGTAGACCGGGATGCAGCCACTCGGCTTTGATGAACGGCTCCTGCGAGGGGGTACTGGTGGTCACGACATCGCTTTCGCGCACGACCTCTTCGGCGCTGGTCGTCCCGATTACCTCCACGCCGAGGAGGGACGGCATCTCTTCCACATACGCCTCCAGCCGGTTCTCGTCCAGATCGAAAACCAGCAGCCGCTTGAAGTCGCGCACCAGCTGGAGCGCCTGCATTTGATAGCGACCCTGTGCTCCCGCACCGATCTGGCCCGCTGTCTCGACCTTTTCCCGGGCCAGATGGCGGGCGGCCAGCGCCCCGGCCAGCGCCGTGCGCACGTCGGTCAGATAACCGTTGTCGAGCAGCACTGCTTCGCAGCGCCCGGTGCGGGCGCTGAGCACGATCATCTGCCCGCTGCCGCTCGGCAGGTCGAACTTTTCGGGGTTATCCCAGAATCCGGCCGCGATCTTGATCGCCAGGCGATCCTCCCCCTGCACGTAGGCGCTCTTCACATCCACCTCACCCCCTCCTTCGTGGGCGTCGATGCGCATGATCGGCGGCAGCGCCACCTCTTTGGTCGCCAGGGCGCTGAACCCCTCGGCGACGGCGGCCAGCGCGTCGTTGTCCAGATGAACAAGCTCTCGAAGCTGCGATTCGTCGACGATAGTAATAGCCATTTTTCCTCCTTGTAGTCAGCCTGTAGCAGTCAGAAAAGATTAGGAAAAAGAGAGAAGTCGGGAAAGAGGCCACTGCCGATTTCGAGGCAGAACTATCGTCGCAACGGGCTTTCGGGCTCTATTGATAGGGCTCATCCGCTTGACGCAGAGGCGTGCCTTCACTGAATTATTGTCTGGCTTCAGTAACCGAGCATTTCACCCAGGTAAACGAAACAGATCTTCGGGAGATCGAAAGTGGATTCAATCAGACTCGGATTTATCGGTTTGGGCGGTCGGGGATCGGGATTGGCAGACCTGGTAGCGGGCATGGAGGACGTGGTGATCCCGGCCGTGTGCGACGTCTATCAGGACCGCGTCGATCGGAAGATCGCACGCATGGATGAGCTACAGGGGTACAAACCGGAGGGGTACCTCGACTATCGGGAAATGCTGGCACGGGGCGACCTCCAGGGGGTGGTCATCGCCACCAGTTGGACCACCCACGTCGAGATCGCCCTCGCCGCTATGCGAGCCGGCATATACGCCGCCGCCGAAGTGGGCGGAACATCGTCGCTGCAGGAGTGCTGGGAACTCGTCCGCGTCAGCGAAGAGACGGGCGTTCCCTTCATGCTGCTCGAAAACTGCTGCTATGGTCGGGAGGAAATGGCCGTGCTGAACATGGTCAAGGAGGGGTTGTTCGGCGAGCTGATACACTGCCAGTGCGGGTACGAACACGATTTGCGCTCCGAGATCACCAGAGGGACGGAAAATCGCCACTACCGCCTCAACAACTTCACCTACCGCAACGGCGACCTGTATCCGACCCACGGCGTGGGGCCGATTGCCAAGATGCTCAATATCAACAAGGGCAACCGGTTCATCTCCCTCGTTTCGATGACCACCAAATCCCGCGGTCTGCACGAGTATGTCGCAAACGAGCTGGGGCCCGAGCATTCCCAATACGACACGGTTTTCGGCCAGGGGGACGTGACCACCACCATGGTCAAATGCGCCCGCGGCGAGACGGTCCTGTTGACCCACGACTGTTCGCTGCCCCGTCCGTACTCCAGGGCCCAGAGGGTGCAGGGGACGAAAGGGATCTGGATGGAGGACAAAAACGCCCTCCATTTCGATGACTTCGAGGGAGAACGCTGGGCGGATATGAGCGAGTATCTGGAAAAGTACGATCACCCCGTCTGGACCGACTTTATGAACGACGGGGTGCGCGGAGGACACGGCGGCATGGACTATCTCGTCCAGCGGGCGTTTATCGAAGCGATCAAAGCGGGTAGACAGACTCCGATCGACGTATACGATTCGGTCGCCTGGATGGCCATCACCACTCTGTCGGAGCAGTCCATCGCCTGTGGCAGCCTCCCCGTGCCGTTCCCCGATTTCACCAACGGCAAGTGGATCCGCAAGCGCCCCGAGCCCGACTGCTACTGGACTCTCGACGGGATATACGAAGGGGAGAGATAACCCGCATTCATCGCACCCCCTTAGCTACGTCGAGAAGTGCAGCCTGTTTGCTCATTCAGCACATTTGGTCAGGGTCATAACTATTGGAAAGGAAGCTGAACTGTCAGCAATGGTCGACAGAAACTCCCTGAGACGACCCGTTGGAGCACTGAGCATCACAGAGTGATCGAGAATGGTTTGCCAGGCATCACCTGTTCCTACGAGGTGACCCGCGACGTCCACTAAACCTGGAGGGATGGAAAATGGGACTCCCTCAGAGAGCGTCTTTGCTCCAAGCTCAGGAGCGGCCATCCAAACCCAATTCGGGTCCAAGAACCCAACGCCGAGAGAATCGCCAGTTGTTCGTATTCGAGCCAGCACATGGTAGGTTTGGGAGACGGTCGGTATGGCTACCCCGATGTCGACAAAATCGTGATCGGCGATTCTGAACTGATGCACTGGATAGCTGTATTCTGCACCCTCACTATGAGTCAAAGTATACGCGCCCATTTCGCCTCCGGAGAGATACCAGGAACTGGAATTCCCGGTGGAGCACCAGCGTCCCTGGAGGTTGCCGCGGGGCACGTTCTCGCTGGTTTCGTTCCAATTGTGCTCTGACACGGCACATCCAACTGCGAGCATCGCTAGCGTGCCGATCTGCATCAACCACCTGCCGCTTCGTGAGTACCCTGTCATAGTTCATCTCCCGTCTCCAGGACTCGACGGATCTCCGCTCTTTTTTTCTCGATTCTGGCTCTCCTCATAAGACAAAGATCAGTTTGATTACGGCCCAAACCAATCCCAGGAATATCCACGGGGCAGCGGCTACGAAGATGCGCTCACCGTCTATGTGGCAGACCTCGGCTATCGGTTTCATCAGGAAGATCAAAAGGTGAAATAATGCCCATGTCATCTGGACCAATACATCAGTGCCCATTCGTATCGCCGCTGAAGATGTCCCGATAAGAACTGTAAGGATAAGAGCACCTCCCAGTTTCAGGAGATCACTGGCATGGAAGAGTACTGATAGCTTCCATCCAAATGGTTTCCTGAGAAGCAACCCTATTCCCGAAATTGTCAAGACGGCAATATGAATGAGAACCGACATCCCCAGGACCATGGCGGAACCGTCGAATCCTGGAGGAAGTCCCTTTGCCGACTTGCTCGTAAGTTCCCCCATGAATGCAAGTGCTCCTCCTCCACCCCGGATGAGATTCGCCAGTCCATAGGTCGTTATAAACAGTCGGTCATATTGCTTGATGAAATTCATCTGGCTTGTTCGACGATAACGCCCTGTTTTTTCCAGGGAGCACTCCTGTAGCGCCCACTGCCCACATAAAGGGAAGGCCTGCCCTTGTCGTCAGGGGCACCAGAGAATAAAAAAGCATCCTGGAAGAACGGGTTCAGCATATTCTCCAGGCGTTAGTTATCGGTGAGAATATGGTCGTCGTATTCGATTTCGAAGCGCAACTTGTGTTTGGCCTCTTCCTGAGCCAGGCCGAGTAGCAGATCCCTCAGCGAAGAATCGTCGGTTTTGCCGGCCAGATCCGTGTAGAGCTTGAAGGCGGCCTTCTCTCTTTTCATGGCGAAGATGAGCACAGACTGGTAGTCCGCGTCCGGTTGCAATTCCTCGTCCGCCGTGTAGTCGCTGATTTTGAGATCCATTACCGGCTTTTTGCGAAGCGAGAGAATTTGCTTGCCGGTTTTGACTTTCTCCAACTTGATCTTGTGTCCGCGTTCCTCGTTGGCGAAATCCTTGAACACCTTCTCGATCGCCGGGTTCCTGGCTGCGGCCGCGATGCGGAGGTAGAGATCCACGGCCGCTTGCTCCGATTCGATGGCAAAGTCCAGTATCTCGTCAATACTCGATGGGTCCGACATTTCTTTCTCCTCTAGTTTTCCGTGAGAATGTCCATTTCCTCCAGCCTGCTCTCCAACACATGGCGGATAACGACCTATGTCATTTTGATCGTCCTCCCCCTTACTCCGCCGCGAATAACAATCTACAAAACGCACGACGCGCCGACCAGCGAGAGGCTGAACTCGAGCTTCGACAGCCAAAACATACGGTTTTGTGTTATTTTTTTACAAAGACTTGAGTTAGTCGTTCAAGATAAATTGTTCAGGAATTTTTCGCGTATTTCTTCCAAGGGTGGCACATTAAATATTGGATTGCCTGCAAGATGTTCATCTATATCTGATACAAGTGCTATTAATAGTTCATAGTGATTTGTGATGGCACCGGCGAATGCTTCTTTTTCCTCATTCGCCAGTTTGGACTGCTCGTCTGCCTTATCATTTCTGCCGGCAGCCTTATACGCTTCACCGCACCAATGACGAACTTGTGGACGCTTCCCTGCATCCAATCCATCCATGCTGTTCATGGCAATTTCCGTCCATTCAAGCGCCTCTTCATGCTTACCCTGTTCCGCCAAAACAACTGCTAGAAAAGCAGCAGATTCAATGAGCACGCGTCTATGTTCAGTGGAAACTTTTTTTATTGTCCTGGATAAATTCCCGGCTATGCCGGGGGTCAGGAGGAGTGCCCTATCATCGGCTTCTCTTCGGGTCGCCATACCCGCTCAGAAGGGATCTCCAGTTTGTCGATTACTCGCCAGGTTGCCTGGGCCGTGGCCAATCGACTAATGTCGTGAGCATCTGATCCCACGGAAAAGACAACCCCTTCTTCCGCGAGAATCGCCAGGTAATCAATGTATTCGCGAACATAGTCTTCGCTGTACGCCGAGTTCTCCAGATTGGCACTCCCGTTTATTTCGATGGCCGTCCCTGTTTCTTTGGCAACCTGTCCCAACTCTCGCGTATAACTCTCGGGAACAACCCTCATCGAGTTGAACCAGGGCCAGCCGTTTCTATCGAATTCCCCTTTCCCAAACCAGTAGGGATGCACCAATACCTGAACGAGAGGATCCTGGCACGTCTTCAGATGGTGCCGATGCTGAATGTCGATCAGTTTCTTCAGATCGTATTCCTCGAGATAGGACGAATGGATTCCGCCGATGGCAAACTGAAACCCATATCGCTCTTTGATTTCCGGATTGAAGGCAAAGGGCTGATCGCACCCGGTGAAATTGAGTTCTACTCCCAGGTAAACCTCCATTTTTGTGTCCAGTTTCTCCAGATCTTCCAGGATCGGAACATGGAGTTCGACCTTGTCCAGCGTATTGAGGTGGTCGGTAATTCCCACACAGGTCATTCCCAATCGCTCGCACTCCTGGATGATGGCTGGAATTTCCATGGTCTCATTGGCACAACCCAGGTATTTCGTATGAATATGGAAATCGTATTGGGGGCAAGTCATGAGACATCCTCTCCTTGGTGATAGATTTCTCTTACCTCATGCAAAGTTTTCTCGAGATACTTCCCAGGCTTTAAAATACACCTTCCTCCTGGCCGGGACATACACGATCTGACTCGTTCTCTGACTCCTTATCGTCGATTCGGTGATCACAACCCGTTTCTCCCAGGTGACACTCGCGTAGCGTCCATTTCCCACAGAAAAGGTATTTCCCTCTGCATAACAGGGCAAAACGCCTTCTGATACAGATCTTGCTCATCCTCTCGGGCAGATCACCCCAACCCGAGGAAATATCATGCCTCCACCATCCTCCCCAAAAGGCCAAACCCGCACAGGCCTGAGTGTCGCAGCCGCAGCCGGCACCTCCATATGATCTTTTGCGCCTCTATTCTACCGTTGGTCGCATTGGTCTTGAATGTGGCTGGAGCTACGGGTAAAATTGGGGGAGAATTTTTTGAGTATGGAGCCGGATTAATTCCCGCTAAATCGATGACAGGTCTTTTTCATCCGCAGTGTGAACGGATGCTCTGAACAGAGGGAGGGCGATTTGAAAACAGCACTCGAAGAGATATTCGCAGTGACAAACCGCATCCTCATAGAACTGGTGAGGATGCGCCGCAGTCTGATCTTCTGGACGGTCTTTCCCGCGCTTATGCTCCTGCTCTTCGGCCTGATCTACGCCGGGGGGGGGAGGACGCGGGCGTCGTTCGATTCCACGACACCGGGAATTTTGATCGGTGCCGCGCTCTTTTTTAGCTGTCTGGGCGGTCCCGTGGCGCTGATCGTGACGGAGAGGGAGCACCGGACGCTGCGGCGGCTTCTCCTCTCGCCGCTGAAGCCGGTCTCCTATTTTTTGGGGATCGTATTCGCCCATCTGATAATCGCCTCCGGCCAGGGTCTGGTCGTCTATGGAATCTCCTTTGTTTTTGGGGGGAGATTTCACGGATCGATTTTGCTCGGGCTGTCGATATTCGTCCTGAGTGTGTTTTCGTATGTAGGACTGGGGTTTGCGTTTGGGGCTCGGTTCGCCCGGAGGGCCGAGGATGTCAACGGACCGGTCGCCGCATTTGGCGTGCCCCTGCTTGTGCTGGGGGGGACCTTCTTTCCGGTATCAGTACTGCCTCCCTATCTGCTGAAATTGGCCTATCTGAATCCGATCTTCCATATGAATCAGGCGCTGAAATCGGTTTCGGCTCAGGGAAAAGGAGTCGAGGAGATCTCGCTGCACCTGCTCTTCCTCGTTGTTTTCACTGCAGTGGCGCTACTGTTGGGGATTCATTCGTACAGACTCATGTTGGAGAAAGAGAGGATGGGTGGACTATGATCTGCTTCGAGAATGTCAAAAAAACGCTGGGGGACAGGGCGGTGCTCGACGATCTGAGTTTTTCGGTCGAATCCGGAGACGTGTACGGACTGCTGGGAGCGAACGGAGCGGGCAAGACGACGGCGTTCAATATTCTGTGCGGTCTGCTCGAGGCGGATGCGGGATCGGTTCTGTTCGAGGGAGAGGAGATCGGCGAGAGAACGAAGGATCGGTTCGGCATCGTCCCTCAGGAGATCTCTCTGTACAGGGATTTGACATGCGCGGAGAATCTGCGCTTTTTTGCCGAAGTGTACGGCTTGAGAAGGGCGCGGAAGAAGGAGCGGGTGGAGGAATTGATTGGTCTGTTCAAGTTGGAGGAATACGCGCAGACCGAGATCGCCAAACTGAGCGGCGGTTGGCAACGGCGCATCCACATCGCCGTCGGCCTCGTCCATTCTCCTGCTCTGCTGGTACTGGATGAACCGACGGCGGGGCTCGACGTCGAAGCTCGCTACGATCTTTGGGAACGGATCGCGGAGTTGAAGAGGATGGGCGTAACTATTTTGCTGACGACTCACCAACTGGAAGAGGCGGAAAGACTCTGTTCGCGAATCGGGATCTTGCAGGAGGGGCGAATCGTCGCCCAGGGCTCTTTGGAAGCGCTGCGCGCGGTCGTCCCCGCCGCAGAAGTCGCCGTGGTAGAAACGGAGGAAGAGGATGCGGTGTGCGCAAGGGCGGCGGCTATGGGCTGGGTCTGTCGCCGGTATGGAGGGAGGTTGAATCTGCTGATGCCGACGGAAACGACTCTTGGGAATTGCGTCGATGCGCTCCACGGCATCCGTCTGATGTCGGTTGCGCTACAGCCGGTTCGCCTCGAACATGTCTATATGGAGGTGACCCGTCGCGATGATATGGAGTTCCTCGAATGCAGGGAATCGTGAGATCGCATGGCAGCGGGCGTTTTATTAGACCGCTAGGGATGACGGCGCTGTTCAACAGTGCGATCGCCCTCTTTCTGAACCAGCTGCAGGGCGGGAGGGATTTCGGCGTCACCTTTATTTTTTCTCAGATGATCGGTCTCTCCATCTGCATCTGCGTCATGGCGGGACATGCGTTTTTCAAACCGGTCCGTCTTTTCGCGCAGGTGGCAGTGGTGGCGGTAGGGGTGAGCGTCGGCGCCTTTGGAGGTGTGCTGCTGGGTGTGCTGCTGGCCGGCCTTACGCCGGATTTTCTCCAGGATTGGAGCTCGATTCGCCTCTACCCGATCTTTTTGATCTCCATTCTCTTTGGTGGGATCATCAGCTATTTCTTTTTTTCGCAGCGGAGGATATCGGAGGAGCGTTTGCGCGCCTCGGAGGAACGCTACAAGCGCCTGGAGATAGAGAAACAGAATGTGGAGACCCATTTGAAGCTGCTGCAGGCGCAGGTCGAACCCCATTTCCTCTTCAATTCCCTCTCCACCGTTCTGAGTCTGATGGACGGCGATCTGGCCGAAGGGAGACGGATGCTGGAGAATCTCATCCGGTTTTTGCGGGCATCGCTGACCCGGGCGCGGGCGGATTGCGGCACGCTGGGGCAGGAGCTGGAGATGATCGGCGCCTATTTGGGGGTCTATCAGGTGCGGATGGGAGCGCGTCTGGCGTTTCAGATCGAGGTAGCCGACGATCTCCAGTCGTTTCCCCTGCCGCCCATGCTACTCCAGCCCCTGGTGGAAAACGCGATCCTGCACGGTCTGGAACCGCTCGCCGAAGGGGGAGAGGTGCGCATCGAGGCCAAGGAAATAGACGGTTTTTTGCGACTTGGCGTGACGGATACCGGCGTGGGGTTGTCTGAAACCGGAGCGGAGGGTGTGGGATTGAGCAATGTGAAAGAGCGTCTTTCGATCTTTTACGACCAGAGGGCGAGAATCTCTTTTCGGGAGAACTCGCCCCGAGGGCTGCAGATTATCATGGAGATTCCTCGGGATGCTGCCAACGGCGATCATCGCGGATGACGAAGTGGCGCTGCGGCGCTATTTGAGAGAGCGGCTGGCCCAGGCCTGGCCGGAGCTGACTATCTGTGCCGAGGCGGAGAATGGCGACCAGGCGGTATCGTTTATCGAGGCGCATAGCCCGATGATCGCCTTTCTCGATATCCGCATGCCCGGACTGAGCGGGATCGATGTGGCCAGGGCGGTCGCCGGCAGATGCTGGATCGTCTTCGTCACCGCCTACGACCAGTACGCAGTCGAGGCTTTTGAGCGGGAGGCGGTGGACTATCTGCTCAAGCCGGTGGAGCAGGAGCGGCTGGAGAGCACGGTGCGGCGTCTGCAGGCGCGGATCGCATCTCCGCCGTCGGAGGCTCAGGCGGAACTCCTCGGGGGGATATTGACGGAGGCGCTGGCGCGAAAGCAGCCGGCCTTTCTCAAATGGCTGCGCGTGCAATACAGGGACGGAATCAGACTCCTACCGGTAGAAGATGTGATCTATTTCAAGGCGAGCGACAAATACACTCTGGTGATTACCGACGACGGCGAGGCGCTGATCCGCAAATCGATCAGGGGGCTGAGCGAGGAACTGGACCCCGAGAAGTTCTGGCGCATCCACCGAGGGAGTATCGTCAACGCCAGCCGCATCGATGCGGTGAAGAGTTCGCTGACCGGAGGGGGCACTCTGCATCTGAAAGGATGCGATCAGTCGCTTGCCGTCAGTCGCAGCTACATGTATCTGTTCAAGCAGATGTAACCTACCCACGGATTAATCCGGGGGCTTTACCCCGCCGCATCAGCCGTCCACCCAGATAGCGGACAACTCAGCAGCAAGCCGACTTGTCCAGGGTGGGCATATCCATTTTGCCGGGAGAATATCACCCTACTTCCGAACGCCCTTCGCATCCAGGATCTTCGTTCCCTCGGGCCCCACGACCTTCCGCACCTCAAAATAGTCTTCGCGCGACAGTGTCTTGCCCATCGCCCCGGCGGCCTCGGTGATCTGATCAGATGTTTTGATCCCGCAAATCGCCACATCAATTGCAGGATGCATCAGCGTGGCGGCCAGCACCAGCTGATAAATTGTCAGCCCATACCGGTCGGCCATCGGTTTCAGGCTTTGCACCCTGGTGCACAGATCGAGGAACCGTTCTCCCTGGAAATCGGGATGAATGTTGCGAAAATCCGCAAACGTTTCCGTCCCTTTGTACTTGCCGGAAAGCAGCCCCTTGTGCATCGGCGAGAAAATCATCACCCCAATATTCTCCCCCTGACAATAGGGCAACAGATCCGCTTCACCGCTGGGTTCAACCAGACTGTAGGGGGGCTGCATCACCGTATACGCCCCAAAGCGCCGCTGCGCACGGCACTGTTCCACCGTGTGATTGCTCACTCCATAGCAGCGGATCTTCCCCTGCTCCCGAAGCCGTTCCAGCACGCCTGCAATCTCCGCAAGGGGCGTCAACAGATCCCACATGTGCAGAAAATACAGATCGATCGTCTCAATGCCCAAACGGTCCAACGACACTTCGCAGCGCGCCGCTATATGCTCGGGTGACAGATCTGGATATCGGGTGCCGTCGGGTTTAAAATGATTGAACACCTTGGTCGCAATCACCACCTCATCGCGGGGCAGGTCCTTCACCGCTTCACCCAGCACGCACTCGGCCTGCCCATCGCCATAGGCCTCTGCCGTATCGAAAAAATTTATTCCCAGATCAAAAGCCAGCTGCATCGCGGCAATAGCCGCTTCCTTTGACTGCTCCCCCCAAAACCGCGGGCTGAGCTGCCACGTGCCAAACGCAATCGGCGAAACCTCCAAACCGCTTTCTCCAAGCGTCACGCGTTCCATCTGTCATGCCTCCTGTTGTAAATACATGATTCCGTTTTCGGATTTCTTGCCATCGCTTCGGCGCGACATATCGGTGCCGGGCTACTCACCAAGGACAGACAGATCATCGCCTGCGGGGAAAAGGGATATCTTTCCGTCCTGCCTGTTTAGCGCCAAGCCAATAAATCTGGTTGTTGCCTCGATTGGCTCTCAAAGCGATAGAACTGCATCGGCCAAGTACCCGAGTGAGGACACTCGTATACTTCGGGTGTCTGTTCAAAAATCCCTTTGGTGTATTCAGTGATGATTCTATCCCAGAAAAGACGTGCCCCTGTGTTCTGATCCAACACGCGCACAAGCCACTTCCCAGAATAGGTATTGAAAAGTTGGAAGGCATTTCTCTTCCCGATTCCCCGTCGCTTGTATTTTCTCAGAATGAAAAATTCACCTACTTCGATTCTCTCCGGTTCCATGGGATAGGGACGTATCATCGCAAAGCCTGCGGTTTTACCATCCATTCGAATCAGATAGGGATGATGCTCTGATTTCTCCCAGTATTCAGGTAGTTCATCACATCCATCATATCGCCCCTCTGGATTGCAGTCCCAATCCATATATTCGGACATATCGTAGATGTAATACGGAACCAGGTTTTTGATGAAGGGGAAATCCGTCTCGCTCGCTCTTGTCAGTTCCGGGTGCATCATTCTCTCCAGCCACTTTGTCCGGTCATTCTCATGCACAACCCCCAGGTGATATTCGGCTGATCTCATTCTTGCCGTCGATTCGGCAATCGCATTTCGTTTCTTCCAGGTGACACTCGTGTAACGCCCACTTCCCACAGGAAAGGTATTTCCCTCTGCGCAACAAGGCAAAACGCTCTTTGGTACGAATCTTGCCAATTTCATCTGGTATTCATCCCCAACCAGAGGAAATGGTATGCCCGCCACCGTCCTGTCCGCTGTTTCTGAGGAGCCATAACTTACTGATATTTAGGCACTGAAGGTCATATAGGTCACATGCGGATGGCATCCACAGGCAAATTATCATATTGTATTTACTATCTATCGGTATATACTTATGGTATATACTTTTTTGAGAAAGGTCTTCTTATGAGCCGCCAAGTTGCCAAACTCTTTGCCAATGGTCGCAGCCAGGCCGTACGTCTGCCCAAGGAATTCCGCTTTGCAGGGGACGAAGTCTTCATCGAAAAAAAGGGCGATGCCGTCATCCTGACACCCCGACGGATGTCCTGGTCCGAATTCTTCGCGGAAGTGCCATTGCCCAGCGAAGATTTCATGGACGAGCGCGTCGATCTCGATCCCCAGCAGAGAGATGAGTTGTTCTGATGTACATGCTGGATACCAATACCTGTATCTACATTATCAAAAGACGCCCCGTCGACGTATTGAAACGCTTTGAGGCGGTGGACAACGACCAGATCTGCATATCCGTCGTCACCCACGCCGAATTGCAATACGGCGTCGTGCGCTCTTCTAAAATCGAGCACAACCAGCGCATCCTAGACGCATTCGTCGCGCGGCTGACCGTCTGGGCCTGGGGCCAGGATGCAGTCGCCCACTACGGCCGCATTCGCCGCCACCTCGAACAAAAGGGCACACCCATCGGCAACATGGATTTGCTCATTGCCGCGCATGCATTGGCCAAAAGCTGCACCCTGGTGACGAATAATCAGAGAGAGTTCGAACGCGTGCCCGAGTTGGAAACCGCCAACTGGATTTAGGAACCCGCTTCCTGGGCCGGAACATAGGTGACATCGGCCACCCGCTTTTCACCGGCCCGTTCACCGTCAATCTAATCTGGCTCCCGCAGATATCAAGAAGCAGATGTCGCCCTAATCGGTTAACGCCTCTCTTCCCTTGTTTTTCTTTATGATCATGGTCATATTACTATAGTCACAAAGGAGAAACAGATGATCATCCCCGCTGGTAAATTCAAGGCCGTGTGCCTCAAACTCATGGACCAGGTGCAGAAGACCCACGAAGAAGTCGTTATCACCAAAAGAGGGCGCCCGGTCGCCAGACTCGTGCCCATAGAGGAACCAGCCCCACAGCCGCTCTTCGGCTGGCTTAAGGACGGCGTGGTGATCAATGGGGATATTGTCGCTCCTACCGGAGAAGAATGGGAAGTCGATGGCTGAGCTGTCCGACAAACCGCTTCTGCTCGACACCCATGTCTGGGTTTGGCTGATGAACGGCGAAGAACCGCTCAAATCTTCCCAGGTGCGTCCTCAGCTGGAAAAAACTGCACAAGGAGCGGGGCTGCGCGTGTCCGCTATTTCCGTGTGGGAACTGGGCATGCTCGAAGCCAAAGGTCGTTTGAGCTTCTCACTCGATGGCGCACAATGGGTGCGCCGGGCTCTGGCAGCTCCCGGAATTTCTCTGGCTCCCCTGACTCCGGAAATCGCCCTTGCCAGCAGCCGTCTCCCCGATTCCTTCCACGGCGATCCTGCCGACAGAATCATCGCCGCTACGGCGCGACAGATCGGTGCCAGGCTGCTCACCAAAGACAGACAGATCATCACCTACGGGGAAAAGGGACACCTTTCCGTCCTGCCTGTTTAGCGCCAAATCAATGCGGCCTGTGCCGCAGGCCGCGCCGGCTACGGGGTCGACTTTGCCGAGGTGCGCGGCCAGCAGCACGCCAAGCGCAACCCGGCCCATGCTCAGCGTCAGCACTACGGGATTCCTTGGTTCGTAGAGCACCAACCCATCCTACGTGGCCAATCCCGACGGGGACGCTGGACCGATACCGACAGGTCGTTTGGTGGGCCTTTTTTTCGTATATTTACAGCGTATGCGTGCAATAAAATTCCTCCTGCTGTTCTCCCTGCTTCTGATGGCCCCGCTCGCGGCCCAAAATCGCGTCCTCGAACTGGACGGCGAGCAAAGCTACGTGCAATTGCCCGGCCATATCTTTGACGGCCTGGAAGAAGCCACGGTCGAAGCGTGGGTGAAATGGAAGGAATGGGGCTACTTTTCGCAGTGGTTCGCCTTCGGCGTGGACGATCATTGGCGGGCGATGGGTGGGAACCACTTCGACACGACCTCTACCCTCCAGTTCTTCATCTATACCGACCAGGATGAATTGCACGTCTTGCGCCTGGGGGTGGATCTGCCTCTGAGGCAGTGGTGCCATATCGCGATGGTCTCGGGCCGGGGCGGCATGCGCTTCTATCTCAACGGCGTGCTGGTGGGGCAGAATGGCTACGAAGGCCGCTTCGCGGCCATCGGTGCAGGCGCGGACAATTACCTGGGCAAATCCAATTGGAGCGACAACGCCTACTTCCGCGGCCAGCTCGAAGAGGTGCGGGTGTGGTCCATTGCTCGCAATGCCGCAGAGATCAGCGCCGGTATGAAGCGGCCTTTGCACGGGGATGAAAAAGGGTTGGTGGGGCTGTGGAATTTCGACGCGGGGGACGCGGCGGACGGCTCGTCGCAGGGACATCACGGACAATTGCGCGTCTCCACCGGTCCGACGATCTCGATTTTCTCGATCTCTACGGCGATGTCGTCACCCGCCTGAACGCCTTCGATGGCGACGGGTCCGTTGGCGTCGTTGGTGTTCGCCGTCTCAATGACGAACGGTTCTCCCAGTTCCACTGAGCCGATGAAGTCGGGGACTAACTGTCCACTCTCTGCGAAGTGCGTCTCGATTAGCGACCTGTCGAACCGTTTCACGTGCGTATCTTCCCTTCCGCCGGCGGATCCGGCGGTTGCGAGTGCGAGCGAAGCGCCAGCGACGGACTTGACGAAAGTCCTCCGATCGATTGGGTGTTCCCAGTAGTTCTTTCTCATGGCTTTCCCTTCTTCCGGTTTCCCAGAGATTGAGAGGAAAGTGCGAGAAGATTTATACATTGGCGTGTACAATACTTCACACTCTGAACCCAATCAAGCGGGAAATGGGTCTGCCGAAAAAGCGTCTCGATCCAGTCCGCGGGACGGTTCGACAGAAACACTACTCCCGGAACCGCGGAGAGGACGGTAGCCTCTGAGAGATTTTATAACGCGGTTTGGATATTATCTTTTCCTTGATTTTGGGAGGGGAAAGAGAGAGAGATGGGGTGGGGTAGGGTTAGACTCATAACGCGTTGGTAAAATGTCTGGGGGATCGTGGGCAAAACAAAGCCAGCCGAGGTGAACCACCCCGCGATCGGCTTTTTGTATGGAGTCTGGATAGATTACCGAGGTTGTAATGTATCGTCCGTTAGCACTATCGAGTGCATTGTGGCGCTATGTCCTCTGCGCCCTGATCCCGTTTAGGAGAGTTCCGCAGGAAACCGCCCCCGGGCTGGAGCGCACCTTCTTTCCCTTCTCCCTTTGCAAGGAGGGATCTGAGACGGAGTGGAGGGAATCAGCCCGTGCCCCCCAGGATGATGTTCTGGCCCGATGCAGCCGACTGGCAGGCCGCCTCGATCACGCGCATCGCCGTCAGGCCGAGGGAGGCCGGGGAGTGGTTCCGGGACACACCGAGGACCGTGTCGATCAGATTGGTCGCCGGCGCGCGATCGGGGTAGATCCCATCCGGTGCGAGTGGGGGGTATCCGGTTATCTGACCGTCCAGGCCGTGGAGCTCGAAGGTCCCCTTCCACAGATCCAGGAAGAGCATGCCTTCGGTCCCGTAGACCCTCACCTCGTAGGTACGCTCTGATTTCATCGTGGCGCCCGTGCTGGTCAGGCCTACCACAGCGCCGTTGCCCAGGCGGATATTCAGGACGTTGTAGACATCCACGGCCGTGCCGCCGTTGTCGAACCGGGCGAAGACCTCGGCCGGCTCAGCCCCTGTGAGGTATGCCAGATGAGCGGCCACGTGGGATACCTGGCAGTAGATCTGTCCTCCCCCGGCCACGGATGGATCACAATATGATACCCGCCCGGGCTTGAGGTATGGCTGCGGACCGGACTCGTCTGCCTGGGCCCCCTCAATGGCCTCTTCCCACGGCAAGCCGCGATACAGGCCGTCCGTGAAGTTGGTCATCAGTACGCTGATCATCTTGATCCGGCCCAACCGATTGTCCCGTATGAGTCGCCGTGCTTCGGTGTTGTGGTCCGTGTAGTGCCACGGGCAGCTGATCAGAAACTGGAGCCCCCGGTTGTCGGCCAGTGTCACCAGCTCTTCGGCCTGAGCGACCGTGATCGTCATCGGTTTCTCTATCAACACGTGACAGCCCGCCTCGAGCGCTGCTTGGGCCTGCGGGTAGTGCACGTTCGGCGTAGAGCTGATGACCACGGCCTGCAGGCCGTCGACCGCGAGGACTTCGTCCATCGTTGTGCAGGCGACCGGGACCTCGAAATCGCGGGCCACCTGCCTGGCCGCGCCCGGATCTCGCTTCTGGACCGCGACCAGTTCGGCTCTTGGATGGCTCTTGATGGCGGGTATGTGTGCCGTGGTTCCCCACCAGCCGGCACCGACGACCGCACATTTGACTGTCGATTCTGGACTCATGGCCTCACCGCATGTAGGCGCCGCCAATGAAGTCGAAGGTGGCCCCGGTGGTATAGACGCATTCCTCCGAAGCGACGAATGCCAGGCTTACCGCCATCTCCTCAGGGGAGGTGAAACGGCCCATCGGAATCATCTGCCGCACCTCCTCCTGTCGCTCCGGTGTCAGATTGGTAATCTGTTCAGTGAGCATGGTGCCTGGCGAGAAGCAGCTTACGGTAATGCCGTCGTCCACCACCTCTCGAGCCACGGACTTGGAGAAGGCGAGGATGGCGCCCTTGGTCCCGCTGTAGATGCTGGCGTTGGCGACCGCGCCGAACTGACCCGATGCCGAAATCACATTCACGATCTTGCCGCCGCCGTGCTCGCACATCACGGAGCATACGGCCTGCATCAGGAAATACTGGCTCTTTGCGTTGACGTCGAACTGGTTGTCCCAGTCCTCCTCAGTTGCGTCTCCGAACGGGATCCTGGGACAGATGGCTGCGTTGTTGATCAAGACGTCGATCCGTCCGAATGCGGAGGTGATTTGTCCGACGACTTCCCGGACCTGGCTTACTTTCGACAGGTCGGCGGTGAAGGGCTTAGCATCCCCACCCAGCTCCCCAACCAGGGACCCGATCTCGTCTCCGAGAATGTCCACCAGGGCGAGAGACGCCCCTTGCTCCGAGAAAAGGTTCGCCGCGGCCCGTCCCAGGCCTCGGGCGGCACCGGTCACCACGATCACCTTCCCGTCGAATCGCGCCATCAGGCTATCCCTCCCAGTCCAATTCTGCCGCGATCCCGCGAAGCAGATCTCGTAACAGGATCGACTCGGACACGTTATCTACCTGGTTGCAGTCCTGCCACTCGATCCACACGTACTCCACGGCGAAGGCACCCCCGTATCCCTGACCCGACAGCAGCTCCAGGATTCGCCTGAAGTCGATGGTGTTCTCCTTCAAGGGGGCCTGAAGACGGCCCGGTCGGGCACACCGCGCGTGGAAATGAGATGTGCGCGCCAGCAGCGGCTCAATGTCCGCGTCAGGTATGCCTTCGCTGGACATGTGGGCCCAGTCGAGCGACAGCGTGAGGCCCGGCGTGCGGTCGAGCAGAGACTGGGTCGTCTCCGGCGTCGGGATGATCGACCCGATGTGAGGCTCGACCGCAAAGACCACGTCTGCCTTCGCGGATTCCTCAACCCGCCAGGCCAGCTCTTCTGCGGCCCTGACCAGGTTCTCATCGGCCGTCACCTCGGTGAAGGAAGCGCCGGGCAGGGCCGTGACGTGCCTGGCTTCGCATCGAACGGTCAGGTCCAACGTGCGCAGAAAGATCTCGCGTGACTTCTGTCGTTCGCTCGCATCGGGGTGATTGGAGGCGAGGGTGTAGAAGTCCTTGGCTGGCGTGAGAAACATATCCGAGATCACGAGGCCGCGATCGTGCACGCTGGCGGCCAGGTCGCTTGCGGAGGACGGAAGTGCGGGCAGCACCTTGTTCGGGTCGACGTGCGAGCTGCCGGCGAACAGGCCGATGTCCACCCCTTCGAATCCCATACCGGCGATGAGGTCCAGGACGACCTCGAAGGACAGAAGCGGAAAGGCGTAATCGGCGCAGACGATCCTGGGTTGCATCGAACACCTCTTGGAGCAGGTCTGTGATCTCTAAGTATAGGAAATTCAAAGCCCGTCCTCCAGGTCGTTCTGGCGGTTAGGCATCGGCTGTAGAGCGGGTGGTTGATCGACTGTCGTTGCAGCACAGCCCAGGTGGGGGCGTCCGTTGGCTTCTTACTCTCAACGGTCGGGAAGTCGATCATTCGTCCTTCTTCCACGATTCGCCAGATCACCCTTGCCAGGGTCAACACGAAGTGCCGAGCCAGAAGACTGGCAGCCCTGGTGCCCCCGCCCCTGTCGTTATCAGGGAGTGCCGACGTCGCGCTCGTCGATCATGCCGCGTATGTCCAGCTCTCTGAGGAAATGCAGGCGACGCATTTGATGTCCGCCGCGGCGCAGGAGCATCGGGACCGCACCTGCAACACGCCGAATAACCTCGTCCATGTCACCGATCATGACGCCAAACGCCCAGGCGCCGAAGAAATCCATCGCCCGGGGATCATTGACCAGGAAGTTCTCCGGCCGCATCGCCTTGTCGAGCAGTCGCACCGCCAGTTTCCGGAATTCCTCATCGCCGGTTTGCTCCCACAACCGGAACAAGCCAGAAAAGGTGGACCAGTCGCCATATCCGGTGATCAACTTCTGCGGATGGTCCGGCGAGGACTGGGGGAAAGGATATTTGAACTCGCCATACTTCGCCTCCGCCTTCAAGACGAAAGCATCGATGATGCGCCACGCTGCGTCGATGTACTTCTCGTCACGCGTCAGATGGTAGACGGCCGCGAGATTGACCAACGGCACGCCCGCCTCGCGTCCATCGTTAAAGCTCTCGATTCGGTTCTCCGCCCACCACACATGGTTGTCGCCGACGCTTTCCACGACCTTTCGGGCGCGGTCGTCGCCGCTCAGATAGTAGTACGCAAGAATGCCCTCGACCCACTGGTGGCTCGGATAGACATTGCCGACGAAATGCTTGATGGTGTGGGCGATCAGGCCACCATGCTGCCCTGGATCGGTGCTCCATGCGCAGAAGTCGACCTCCATGTAGTGCCGCGCCGCCTCTTTCCCGTAGTCCCAGCAGTAGGTATTGCCCGAACGCAGAAAATCCTGTAACGGGAAGCATACTTCGATATCGTCTTCGTTGTTGTTGGTGCCGAAGCCACAAAAACTGATCGTGTCGCCGAAGTCGAACATGCCGCGCGCCGGCTGGCGGCCGTAGGTGTGTCGTTCCGGGTTGTCCTCACTCGGTGCCACCTCGATTCGGTTCTCGAGCAACGGGTACTTCTTTGGTTGATACTCGAAGATCCGGTGACAATCCATGACCTCGCAGTATGCCGGCCAGGCGGGATCGAAGGACGCATCAACCGGCTCCACGTAGTCATACTCCCAACGCCCCAGGACGTCGGACAGGCCATCCATCGACATCTGCCGCGGCGCGCCAGTGATCCAGAGGACGTGACTCTTGCTCACGCCCTGCACCACCTCCATCGGGAACGACCATTTCGGCCAGATCGAATAGGTCACAACATTCTCGTCGATCTCGATCGACTTCGGGTAAAGCTGGCGGAAATGCTCGAACGTCGTGGCAACAGTGAACCCGTCTTCCTGCCATCCGATGATCGGCCATACCTGGCGCATGCCACCTACGAGAAGATCGGCGCGGAACCTCGGTCCCCCATCGGGCCGCATGTAGTGCGGGTACTCCGACCAGTCCTCCTTCAGGCTATCCAGGTTACGGAGAAACACACTACCACCCGCACTCGGATGGCTTACCGACGCGCCAATCGTCGATTGTGCATAGCTGTCGATATCGTCGACGGAGCTTGCCACAACTTCGACGTTCTCGCGGATCTCGACGTCGCGGTGGAACGATTCCTGGCCATGACGGCACTGCCGCAACAGCTTGCCGGCGCCGCCGTCCATGGTCGTGGGCATGACCAGGCAGATCGAACGGATCGGGAGCCGGCCGTCACGCGGCTCGCGGCAGTAAAACGTGTGCTCGAGCTTGATGTCCGGGCTGTTGGCCGTGAGTGTGAGTCGGAGCGCGAAGTCCATGAAGGTCGCGTTACCTCGCGCCCTGTGCTTGCCTTCGATCATTACTTCCGTGCGCAGCGGGCTCTTGTGCGTGACCGACACCTTGTATGAGCCGTTCAGGCTGGCGCGATGGATCTTGCCGCCGCCGTCGACGACCTGCAGATCGACGACCATCGTTTCATCGACCAGAACGCGGCCGTTGACGACGAGCCGCTTGATCAGAGACCCCCCTGCCTTGCTGACGGTGACGGCGCTGACGCCGTTATCGAGGGTGATCTCCTTGCCGTCCCGGGAAACAACGACCGGATTCCTGACGACCGGTTTCGCGGCGGACCTGGGGACGACGTAAATGCTTTTCTCTTGCTCGCCGCGCAGCTTGAGCAGGATGTCCATGAGCATCCACTCGACACTGCCGTCGGGGCGATGCTGCAGGATCTTCGCCGTGCTGGGCAGTACACGTCCCCTGGCATCGACCACCGAGACACCGGCGGCACTCTTTACGGCGCCGGGCGGCAACGGCACACCGCGCGTGAGAACGTATCTATCGAGCGGCGCAAGCGTTTCGTTCTTGAGTCGGATTTCACCCTTTTCCATCACTAGCCCCCCGTACGGTATAATAGAGTCATTACAAAGCAGGGCGGTTGACCTAGTTTACCCCGATTTGCGTGTCTCCCAACCCTCTTCGAACAGCCGCAGGAAGTTCTTCTCTCCGTAAGGATGTTTTGCCGTTTCATCTTCATTCAGTTCCACACCCCAGCCCGGCGCATCCAGCACAGTCAGGTACCCGTCCTTCACCCGGGGCACGCCCGTCAGCAGGTCCCACATCCATGGCTCTGAAGAATCATCAAAATTCTCCTGAATCAAAAAATTCGAAATGGACGCATGCAGGTGGGCGTTAACGGCTGTACATAGCGGGCTCTGCGCCTGGTGGGCAGCAATAAGTGCTTCGGCCGCTTCGGCAATGCCGCACACCTTCTTGATATTCGCCATTCCCAAACCCAGCACTTCGGACTGCACAATATCCACAATCTTTGCCGCAAGCAGATCCACAAACATCCCCGGGCGTTTGTAGCGTTCACCCACCGCAACCGGCACCGGCGCAATGGCCTTAAGTATAGGAAATTCAAAGCCCGTCCTCCAGGTTATTCTGGCGGTTAGGCATCGGCTGTGGAGCCTGTGCGGGTTGGGATTTGGGCGTAATCGAGGATCCCTGGAGCGATTGGGGTGCCTGCGTGGGTGCCTGGACGCCCGTATCCGGACGTGTTCTCCGCTGGGGCTTCACCTGTACCAGTACCCCGAAACTTCCCCCGTTAGTTGAGCGGGAGGTAAATTTCCAGGCATAATGGGCTATTCCCTGTAATTGCATTGGCTTGCGAATTCGCGACTTTCTTTTAGAGACCGATCACGCTTTCGGTCGGCTTTCTGCATTTGCGGGGATACCCCTGTGTAACCTTCGGGTGTCAGCGCTGTAGCGCGATCTTCCCATGAAACCCGTCATTCTCCATCCTAACAGCGTCAAACGCGGCGTGGTACGAATCTTGCCCATCACCCTCGGGTACATCTTCCCCAACCCGAGGAAAGCCCATGCCCGCTACCGTCCTCTCCGCCGCCACCCTCGGCATCGACGCCTACCCCGTTCACGTCGAAGTCGATACCGACCGTCAACTCCCTTCCTTCACCGTCGTCGGCCTGCCCGACGGCGCCGTGCGCGAGTCCAGGGAGCGGGTCATGGCCGCCATTCGCAACGCCGGGTTCCAGTGGCCGCGCCGGCGGGTCACCGTCAACCTCGCCCCCGCCGATATCAAAAAGGAAGGCTCCGCCTTCGATCTGCCGATCGCCGTCGGCATCCTGATCGCCTCCGAACAACTCAAGCCATCCCGTATCTCTGACTTCGTCCTCCTCGGTGAACTCTCCCTCACCGGCAGTCTGCGACCCGTCCAGGGCATGCTGCCCATGGCTCTGAGCATGCACGAGCACGGCGCCTACGGCATGATCGTCCCCTATCAGAACGCCCGCGAAGCGGCCATCGCCAGTGGTCCTCTCATCTATGGCATCTCCACTCTCCAGGAGGCGGTCGAACTCCTCGAAGGGGGCGACCGCCTGCAGCCGTTTGATCTGGACATCGCCTCTGTCTTCGAGCAGCACGCCGCCCACGAGGTCGACTTTGTCGACGTGCGCGGCCAGGAGCACGGCAAGCGCGCCATCGAAGTGGCCGCCGCCGGGGGGCACAACCTGGCGATGATCGGCCCTCCGGGCTCGGGTAAGACCATGCTCGCCCGGCGCGTCCCCTCCATCCTTCCCGACTTCACCCTCGAAGAGGCGCTGGCCACCACCCGCATCCACTCGGTCGCCGGCATCCTGTCCCCCCACCAGGCACTGGTCGCCACCCGGCCGTTCCGGTCGCCCCACCACACTATCTCCGACGCCGGACTCATCGGCGGCGGCGCCTACCCCCGGCCCGGCGAAGTCTCCCTCGCCCACTACGGCGTCCTCTTTCTCGACGAACTCCCCGAATTCCGCCAGCACGTCATCGAAGC
>Ga0233430_1000154_pt1 | contig 140904 bp, 126 predicted proteins | sample SI_118_April2016_2_FD_179883 | JGI IMG/M metagenome (GOLD analysis project Ga0233430, IMG submission 179883) | Seawater microbial communities from Saanich Inlet, British Columbia, Canada - SI_118_April2016_150_MG | ecosystem: Environmental > Aquatic > Marine > Inlet | place: Canada: British... | reverse complement strand
ACGAGGTCTCATCGACATGGTTGACCGGCTGTATTCTGACTACCTGGCCGATGCGATCGTAAGCCGATTTAAGGGCTGTCGAAACCCTGTCGATCACATTCTGGATGGCGCCGGTTGAAATTGAAAAACCTAACACCGATTGGCAAAAGCCTTGGACCACCTGGCGGCTTGAACCTTCAATGCCGCTAAGTTCAGCGATCAAGGCGCTTAACCGGGTGCCATATCCGGGCTGTTGCTCTTTGGTAAGTTGTGCCTTTACGGTTTTACCACATTTATCGCACTGACACTGATTGAGAACATAATGGGTGACAAGCATTTGAATCGGTGGCAGTTCAATATGTTGATGGGTATAAAAGGGTTGCATCTTTTCCGTGTCAAAATGCCGGTTTCCGCAGGAACAGTTTTGAGGGTTAATCGGAATCACCTCTGTTGGTTCAAGCATCATCTGTTTATGACCTTCATGACCCTTTTGAGCGCCCTTTTTTCTTTTACTCTTTTTGGTCTTCTTTTTTACCTTTTTAAAAGGACTGTCCGATGATGGTGGTTTATTTGAATTCTGAGAGTTCTTCCGGCTTTGAACCTCAAGCTTTTCAGTACGTTTTTCCAGGAGTTCAATCTTGGCCGAAAGACTGCCAATGGTCTGCTCCAGATACTGGATATATAATTTTACCGGCTCCGGAGTCTGTGCCCAGTCGAATATGGTAAATGGTCTTTTGACTTCCATGCCAAGGAGCGTATCATATTGATAAATAAAAATCTAGATTTATTTTCAATTATTTCAAGCACTTACAGAACGTTTAGATTTATAGTGATTTCAGCAGGTTACAATCGGGTCTGTCTGGTCTGAAAATGACTCGGCTTACCCCCTGAATGAATACAAGTAACGATATGAACAAGTATATTATTTATGGCCCCTTAGTGAAATAAGAAACGCCTAATTTCAACCCCGTCCCCTTTGATTTTTCTCATTCAAGTAGGCCAAGAACATACTTGACCCCATATCTGCAACAAGGGTCAAGAGGAGACTTGACCCTCAAGCTTGGCTCTATGGATATTTTGCACTGCAATTTACTAGGTGGATCTTGTAGTGTCGCTTACTTTTTTTATCGGATCAGCCGTCGGATCTGTATTTGGGCAACAGCCCGTCAATGTTTGACCCCAGGCCCTGGAATGGCAAACCATTTGTATAGGGCGGGTAGAACCAGCAGGGTTAGAACGGTGGAGGTCGCCAAACCACCCACCACCACCGTAGCCAGTGGACGCTGCACCTCACTGCCGGTGCCGGTTGAAAACAGCAGCGGAATAAGGCCCAAAGCGGTGGTCACTGCCGTCATCAAAACTGGTCTGAGCCTTAGACAAGCGCCGCGGATCGAGGCCTCATTCATGGGCACCCCATCACGCAGAAGCTGATTGAGATAAGATACCAGCACCATGCCGTTTTCCATCGCAATTCCGAAAAGGGCGATGAATCCGACAGATGACGGTACGGACAGGTTTTGGCCCGTCAGCCAGAGTGCCGCAACACCGCCCACTAAGGCCAGGGGTATGTTCATCAAAATCAGTAGCGTGTTTTTCAGGGAACCGAAATTGCTGAAAACCAGCAGGCTGATAACAATGAGGGTGATGGGTACGACAAGAGCCAAACGCTTATTGGCCTCATGCTGCAGTCGAAACTGCCCGCCCCAGGCAACCAGATAACCCGGTGGAAGCTGAACCTTTTGTGCAATGGCTGCCTGGGCGTCTCTGACAAAAGAGCCGATATCCCGGCCAATGACGTTACATTGAATGGTGATAAAACGCTGATTGTCCTCACGGGTAATTTGCCGGGGGCCGACGATCTGCCTGATTTCAGCTAGCGCGCTAAGCGGCACGCGCTTGCCATCGGGTGTTTGGATAAGAATTTTTCGGATCGCCTCGATGCGGTCACGATATTCGGGTGCATACCGGATGGTGATATCAAAACGCCGGATACCCTCAAAAACTTCTCCCACAACTGTTCCGCCCACAGCGGTCCGGATGACCTTCTGGACGTGGGATAGATTAACGCCATACCTTGCGATGGCCTGTCGGTCCGGCCGAATCAGTAGTTGCGGCATACCGCTGACCTGGTCCACCTGAACGTCAACCGCACCGCGAACCTGCTCTACAACCTCGGCCACTTCACCCGCACTTTGCTTGAGAATATCCAGGTCATCACCAAAGAGCTTAATCGCCAATTCGGCTTTGACACCCTCGAGCAGCTCATCTATGTTTGCTTCTATGGGTTGGGATAGGTTCATCTGCGCCCCGGGAATGTCGCCAAGCTCATGGCGAATAACCTCTTCGATATCCTCCTGGGTGCGTGCTGTACGCCATTGTCTCTGTGGCTTGAGAACAACAAACATCTCGGCGTTGTTGACCGGATCGGCATGTGCGCCCACCTCACCCCGCCCAATGCGGGATACGACTTCCTGTATTTCAGGGATTTTCATCAGGCGCTGCTCCACGAGCATTGTCGTGCGCTTGCTCTCCTCCAATGCAATGGAAGGCGCCATGGTGAGACGGATCAGCAGGCTGCCTTCGCGAAGCCGGGGTGTGAATTCGGAGCCGAGTTGCGGAAATATCACTGCCCCGATCGTCAGCAGCATCACCGCCAGCGCGATTGCCATCCACCGGAACCGGATAAAAAAACCGACCAGCGGACGGTATGGTGTCAGCAGCGCTCGCACAACCAAAGACTGACGCGGCGCATCATTATTTTGGGTAACCTTCCTGCGGCGAAGGATCAGGGCGCTGAGCACCGGTGCTTGAAAGAGTGCAAAAATTAAGGAGCCCAGCATCGCCAGCGCCACGGTGTAGGCCAGGGGGCGAAACGTCTTGCCCTCAACGCCCTGCAGGGTGAACAGGGGCAGAAAAACAATAATGATGACTGCGATGGCGGAGACGATTGGGCGGGCCACTTCATGACAGGCACGGCCGACAACAAGGATCTTAGGCTCTCTAAGGTGGGCTTCCCGCAGCATTCGATCCACATTTTCGACCATCACGATGGTGCCGTCCACCATCATGCCGATGGCAATTGCCAGCCCGCCCAAGGACATGAGATTGGCTGAAATACCAAAGTATCCCATGCCGATAAAAGCAAATAGTACAGAAAAGGGGATCGCGAATACCACCACCACGCTCGGTCGTAAACCGCCCGTGAAAAACAGCAAAATAACGGCAACCAGAATGATACCCTGGATCAGCGCGGCGGTAACCGTTTTGACCGAGGCTTCTACGATGTCTTTCTGCTGGTAATAAGGAACGATTCGAACCCCCTCGGGCAGAATCCGGTTAATTGCGATAATTTTGTTTTCGACCCGTTCGATTACAGCCGATGCGTTGGTGCCATAAAGTTTGATGACCATTCCGGCAATAACTTCCTCCAAGCCGTTGCGGGTCTGAAGCCCTCTGCGGATCGCACCGCCGATTTGAACCGTTGCAACGTCTTTGAGAAAAATTGGACGGGTATCCACGGTTTTGATGACAATGTCGTTTAAATCGTCGATACCGGTTGCCAACCCCACCGAACGTACGATGAGTTCTTCGTTGTTTTGTTCGATGAATTGTGCGCCCACGTTGAGATTGTTGGCCGGAATACGTTCGATCAGATCCTGCAGCGTGACATCGTAGCGCAGCAACGCGTCCGGATAAATGACAATGTGGTATTGCTTTTCGTGACCGCCGATACCCAGGACTTCGGTGACTCCCGGAATCGTTTGAAGGTTGAATTTGACGACCCAGTCTTGAAGGGTTCGCAGTTCTTCGAGCGAATGCTTTCCGGTGGTATCTTCGAGGTAATAAAAGAGTACCAACCCCATTCCGGTGGAGATGGGACCCATTTCCGGTTCACCAAATCCCACTGGGATCTGTTCCCGGGCTTCCTGCAGCCGTTCATTAACAATTTGTCGGCAAAAATAAAGATCCATGCCGTCTTCAAAGTAGATGTTGATCACCGAAAGCCCGAAGTTTGAGATACTGCGCACTTTTTGTACTCCCGGCAACCCGGTCATGGTAGCCTCCACCGGATACGTCACGTATTTTTCGACTTCCTCCGGGGCCAGGCCTTCTGTGATGGTAAATACCTGCACAAGGTTTGGCGACACGTCCGGAAAGGCATCTACCGGCAGGTGTTGGTAGGTCCAGTAGCCGGCCACCATCACGAGAACCATCAGCACGATAATCAGCAGGCGATTGTGAAGGGCTGAATCGATCAAACGTTCGATCATCGGCATTTCCCCCTGTGTTGCGAATCAGTGAGCGTGTCCCTGCCCAAAGGCGCCTTTGTCAAGCTCGGCCTTGAGCGTGAAGGCGTTCGCCCCAACATACCGCTGTCCGGATTCTAATCCGGAGACTATCTCAACATACACATTATCAGATCGGCCGATCTGAACCGATCGGGGTTTAAAACCGTCATCGGTTTGGACAAACACCACGGCTTGATTGTCAATGGTTTGAAGGGCCGATCGGAGTACCGCCACGTCTAAATCCATCTCGGACACATTGACAACACCGGTGATAAACGTGCCCGGACGCCATAGACCGCTGCTATTGTCGAGCACCGCGCGGGCAGTGGCCGTACGGGTCGATGGGTCCATAAAGGGGCTGACGTAGTCTAGGGTGCCCGCGGCTTCCATTCCACCTTGGTCGGCGCGAACCATGACTTTTTGCCCGGGATGCACTGAAACGAGATCTTTCTGATAAACAATTAGATTTGCCCAAGTATTGCCAAGATCGGCAATGGTGTAAATGCGGGTGTCATTGTCGATTAGTTCGCCTTGGGTGATGTGCTTTTGAATCACCGTTCCCCTGATGGGGGCAACAATTTCATACCGTGTTAACAGACTGTCGGGCAGCCGGGGAAGCGCCTGTAGATATTTTTTAGAAAACCCCAGCGCATGGAGTTTTTGTTCGGCCAAACTCAGCTCAATGCGAACCTCTGCAAGCCCTTGTTTGGCATCCAGATATTCCTGTTCGGATGATATCTTTTTTCCCCACAGTGTCTTTTCTCGAGCAAACCGGGTCCGGGCCAAAACGACTCTTTCCATTGCGGCCAGGTATCGTGCTTTGGCATCGGCCAGCTCACGGCTTGCGAGTACCGCCATGACCTCACCTGCGCGAACTTGATCCCCCAGTTTTTTGCGTACCTCTCTTGCGGCCCCTGGCACGTTGGCCACGATATGGGCCAGACGGTCTTCGTTCACCACCACTTCTCCCGAGAGGCTTACTCGGATTTGCGACTTTTGCGGCCCCGCCGTTGCCAGTTCAATGCCAAATTCTTTTCTTTCCGCTTCACTGAGCCGCACGATGTTTTCCCCGGCATGCTCGACGGCCCCGCTGTGCTTACCGTAACCATCATGTCCAGGGCGCTCATCATGCCCTTTGTCCTCGTCAGGATTTCCGTTTTTTTGGTTATGCTCTCCGAAACTGCTTGTTGTGAATAAGGGGCTCAGGCGATTTATAAGACTTACACCGCCGGGTCCAAAGCGAAACAGTGCCAAAGTTACCAGAAAAATACCGGTCACAGCGATTGCGGCGAAAACGATGCTCCGCTTAGTTTTCATGGACCTTCTCCTTTACGAGGGCCATTGATGATTTAGAGGATTCATTATTTTGTCCAATCAGACGCTCCATCTCGGCCATCAATTGGTGATATGCACCCAGAGAATCGATGTATTGAGCTTTGGCTTCGAATAAGGTCCGCTGCGCATCCAGAACATCCAAATACCCGAACTTGCCGTGCTGATATCCTTCACGGGCGACGTCAAAGGCCAGCTGCGCGGCAGGCAGGACGTCGTTTTTTAAGGAAAGGGCTTCCAAATACGAAGCAGATAGAATTTGATGCGTTTGACTCAGGGATGATTCGAGTCGTATCTTGATTGCCCGCTGATCTTCCCGGGTCTTTGTAAGCTGATGTTGTGCCTCTAATATCAAACCCTGCCTGCGGTCAAAAAGCGGCAGCGGCAGTGATAAACCGAAAACAAACGCGATATCATCTCTTTCTTCGAACCGGCGAACCCCTGCATTTACGGCCAGATCCGGGATCCTGCCTGCTTTTTCCACGGCAATATTCGCCTGACGGGACGCTATTTCCGTTTTCCAGCGTGCCAGGTCCGGATTGTGATAAAGCCTTTGAATCACCTGTTCGAGAGTGGGTATTTCGCGAATAACCTCCAAATCACCCCCAGCGCGGGTAAATTTCGGAGTGACACTCCCCCAGATGGCAGCCAACCCTTTGCGGGAAGATTTCAGTTGTCGCCGGGCGCGTTCACGTTCGATCCGACGCGTGGAGAGAACGACCCTGGATTTCGTTTCCTCTAAAGGAGGGACTTTTCCAGCCTTCACGCGTTCGGATACGGTCTCAAAGACCCGCTTAGATAATTGGACAACATCTTCAGCCAGCGCAAGCCGTTTTTGAGTCGTAAGTACCTCCACAAAGGCCTTGGTGGTTTGCGTGAATACATCCAGACGTTTGCTTTCGTAGTCCCATTTTTCCACTGTGTTTTCAAGTGTGGCCATTTTGACCCGCTTGGTTCGTTTGCCACCCAACTCGATCAATTGATTGAGACTGATGGTGGTTTCAGCGGCATCAAAAGCGGTTTGGTCATTAGATCCACCCACATTTTCAAACTCAATCTCTACTTCCGGATTCGGAAAAAGACCGGCCTGAAGGGTTCGTGCCTCTCCCGCACGTCTTTCCCAGGAAAAAGCAGCCAGCTCAGGGTTTTGGATCAGCGCCATTGTTAACGCTTGACCCAGTATGATAACATCGGATGGCTCCTCAAATTCAGATGGCTTAACTGCTTCTTTCGGGTTTCTGATCAGCGCCATTGATAAAGCTTGATCCCTTATGATAGCATCGGTTGGCTTCTCAAATTCAGATGGCTTAACTGCTTCTTTATGGGTAATTTCCTGTGGAAGCGTGTATTTTTCAAACTCACGATTCGAAAAATGCCTGTCTTTTTCAACGGTTTCGGGATTTTGTTGTTTGAGACAGCCTGAAAATAGTAAAAGCACAACCAGACCGGATTTAACGATGAATTTGAGCTGCATAAATCACCTCCCATTCTGTTTTGAGCCACTCCTGTCCGGCTATAATTTTCAGAATATCAAATAACTGTTTGATATATTGACAAACCCAAAAGGGATCAATTTGAATTTGTCCCTGCCTCGGTTTAATGACACTTTGGCAGATAAGATGCGAAAAGGGCAACGTTGTGGACGACAGTCAGGGTTGTATCTTAACCGGTTGTTGTCCAAATCGCTTACTCGGCGCTTAAAGGAGAACTGTCACTGTTTTGTCCATCTTGATAATTGATGTCATTGATGCCACATTTTTTAAAAAATAGAAATAAAGGGGGACGTCCTTAATTCTACTTTGTCACATTAGAATTATAAAAGGGGACGTTGGTTCCAAAACGCTTTAAATATATTTCTTAACCTCCGGCAACTCATCTGAAACAGCTAATCGATTCACAGCAGAGGTGTTTATACCAAGAAAGCGCGCCACATCCGCACCAGAATAACCCATCTTCTTTACCGCTATCTGGCAGAATATTCTGCGCGACCTCACCACCTCCCTCTTTCTTAACCCTGAACGGAGCGCTGCCTCAGCTACCCCTTGCCCTTCACATACCTTCCCTGCCAAAGCAGGCAAATCAGATATCTTCAAGGTTAACCTCAAGGTCTCCTTTGCCTTTTCCTCTGCGTCGGCAATGACGTTGTTTACAAATTCACTGCTCCCCAATATACGCTCATCTGAAAATACCTTGCTCCCAACCCTCCTTAAAGAAAGAACCTGTGACCATCCCCCAAGGCTGCGAACAAGACCTCCTCCGACTAGTTCCGGTCGATTACCGGTCTTAATTCCCTCTGCAACAAAATTCTCATATTTTTCTGTCGCTCTTCTTTTTCTTTTTCCGAAATAGGCAAGCACCGTGTCCCTATCCTGCCAATCTCGTTTCACACTGCCAATGATACCAGAATGGCCACACCAGTGATATCCCCTTAATTCATTTAAATTCTGAACTATTCCAGCCCTTAGCGGATTCAGATGAATATAGCGTGCCAGCTCTAATAAATAAGGATCATCTTCACATATGATGGATTTGTATCGGTTCTGAAAAAGATGACCGTATCGCTTATGCCTGAGGTTATAATTGACCACATACCCGGTCAAAAGTTTCCGCATGTTATTGGGTAGCGGTTGGTTTCCTGTTCTGAGCAGGAGATGAAAATGATTGCCCATTAGAGCCCATGCATAGACGCTCAGGGCATCTGCTCTGCAAAGATCGGCCAGACGTTCAAGAAAATCCTCCCGATCCTTTTTATTTCTAAATATCTTTATTCCATCAATGCCCCGGCCCATAACATGGTGCAGGGTACCGGGTGCATCAAGTCTTGGTTGTCTGGGCATACAATAAATCTATCCCCTTTTAATTGTGCTGTCAAGTCGTTTTAGAACCAACGTCCCCCTTTTTTGGCATACTAATTGATTTTTTTTATTTTCTTTGCTGGAACTCCAGCATATAAGAAGCCCTCATCTGTTGATTGTGTTAAGACTGAACCTGCTCCAATCACACTCATAGGAGCAACTTTGACACCTTTAAGAATTATAGAGCCACCACCTATCCAAGAATTATCTCCAATGTAAACTGGTCTTTTATCTGAAGTAAATTTCTGAGTAACAGCATTTAAACGATGATCAATAGTATAAATTCCAACATTCGGCCCTATATCAACATTTTCTCCTATTAGAATTAAACTGTTAGCCAAAAAAGTACACGAATAATTAATAAAACACTGACCCATAAGATAAATGTTTTCTGGGTGACTACATTTAAACGATGACCTTACTCGTGCTTTTTTTGTTGAGTAAGCAAACCCAATTATTGAATTTTTTAGCCTGAAAAATGGATCTATATCAGGCAAAAAATTACTTAACCAAGATCTGTAGTGGTTTGTGAGCAAGCTTAATGCCTTTGATGATGTAGCCCTTGGTTTGCCAATAAGCCCGATAGAAAATAGCCTTTCGTTTATTTCATCTTCCAAGTTCATATAGCTATAAATTCGATATTTTCATCTATCATTTTTTTCATCCAATAATCTTGGTATACATTCTACAACTTGATCTAATGAACCTTGAAAATAATAGCATGGAACAATATCACAAAATTCCCTAGTTTTATCTATTCTAACCTTTGTAAGTTGCGGGTTATCCAGTGAGGGAAGAAGAAACCCAAAATTATCAATTAGGCGTATTCCGCCTCTTATTTCATAAGATAAATCACGAGTTAACATCCAATAAAAATCGAGCGGTTTCCATTTATAAAAAATTGGTTTACTTTGACCATCATCTAAATGAGGGTAAATCATAAAGGCTGCTTTCTTGAAACCTCTTGCAATTTCCATCTCTTTATATTCTGGAATAGTTGCACCATCTCCTGAAAAGAATTTTTTTTTGATTATATCTTTTCTGGTAGGTATGGATATGGCTCCGCCAATAATTCTTTTACCTTCTAAATCTAAAAGAGTTTTTTCATCAGAAATAAATTCAAACCCACATCTTTGAATAAGACTTAGGGTCGAACTGGTTTTCCCAAGATTAGTTGCTCCCCCAAAAAACGTTACTGCAAAATCTCCTCTGCTAGCGCAAGCAGAACTTAAATTATATAATCCTTTCTTTTCCTGCCTTGCTCTCTCTAAAAGGTATTCTCCTACGACTACCACATCTCGTGGACTTAATTTTTTTTGAAATCTAGCACGGGGGTAATTAATCAATACAGGGTCGTTAATCATGTCGTCTTGACGTAATTCTACATCTGATTTTTGAAAATCAATTTCTTTGGCTCCAATCATATAGTGGTAGGTAAATTGGTCTTCTTTAATCAGTTTAATTAGATCCTTATCTGCATAAATTGTACAAATGAGACCATTTGCTTCGAAAGTAATTTGATTTTTCATATATATTTATAAAATTTTATACGTATCAAAAAGTTGACCAACCCTAGTTTCATTATTCCATTTTGATTGGAGTTCTATCGCTGCATTTTCATTAATTTTTTCTTGTAATGATTGATCGTTTATCAATTTGCTTATTTTATCAGCTAAATCTTGTGCATCACATGGTTTAAAAAAAAGGCCATTCGCGCCATCTTTGATAAATTCAGGCATGCTGCAACTACAAGAAGTTATTATTGCTAAACCGCATGCTGCTGCTTCTAACATGGTTAAAATAACCCCCTCTTTCGCATAAGATGGGAAAACACCAATTTTGCTTTTGTTATACATTTCGAGCAATTGACTGTCTGGTATGTTTGAATATATTGTAAATCTATTTGTTAACCCAAGGCCTTTTATTTTATTTATTATTCTAGGTTTATCTGGTCCATCCCCTACAAGACAAACTTTTAATGGAACGTCTATTTTTGAAATGGCTTCAATTAAGGTATCAATTCCCTTTATAGTTATAAATCGGCCAACAAATACAATGTCAAACACCTTGTTGGTGTGATTACTGAAAAATTTTTCTGTATCAATACCTGGGTAGACTACTCTTATTTTACATTCTTCTATTGTGGGATATAATTCCAGCCAACGTCTTTTAACATATTTTGATACTGAGATAAAATTATCGGGTCTCCTTGTGCTTATCTCTCCTATCTCAGAGTGTTTGGTTGGAACTCCGTGGAGGTGGAGTATATTTTTTTGATTTCTCGGAATGAACAAGGAATCTGTTGAAAAATGGGTGACCACTAAATCGAAATTTCTCTTTGAATAGATACTCTGTGCTGCTAACCCAAAATCTATTGATTCTATATGGTACTTAAATGGATTATTTGATGAATAAGGATTATCAGATTTCGGTATCTCGATTTCTATTAATTCAAAATTGTTTTTATTTAGTTCTCTTGTGTCTTTAAAAAAAAAGGATGGATTCCGAACCTTTTTAGTTATAAGTGTCAGTTTAACCTCTTTTATATTCAACAATTCCTTTATTTGATAAGATATTAATCTCTCTGTTCCTCCAAGGTGATTGCTAAACTGGCAGTTATGGATTGCTATATTCATCTACTACTCTTTAGTTTTATAGATCCATATATCTTCAGGATTTATATTTTTAGATTTAATAGTGTAGTAAAATGATTCGAAATATTTTAGAAAGAAGTACATGATTGCCTGAATCTGTACTATAAATTTCAAATCATAAACTATATATCTCCAGTTGATCTTCATTCTAACGTATCTCTTCAAGCAATTCATTTCCGGATATTCTTCAAAAATATTATCTAAATCTTTTCTTATTCTCATCCATGTGTTGAGATAACTTCTTATTGAAAGTTGCGGTTTACTGTATATTTTGGCGTTGTAAAGGACTTGTATTGATCCAGGTGGGTAATGTTTTAATACAATAAAACTTAGAAAAGTATCATCTCCAACAATTTTAGAAAAGTTTCTTGGAAACTTATAAATTTCTTTATTTCTTATTATGAAACATCTGCCATGAAAGTAAATTCTGGATCTTTCCTCAAATTCTGTTTTCGCTTCTGGGTGAAATATCTTTACATCAGTACTGCAAATTTCTATTTTTGGATAAATTCTTTTAATGTTTATTATTGGAAAAATTATTTTTTGATAAAGAGTTGGGTGTTGTGGCCTTAAAGAATAAGGGTAGGCAGAACATACGACTATTATTTTATCTTTTTTAATGAATTCAATTAGTAGCTTTAAAGATTCTTGATTGACAATAATATCTGCATCCATAAAAATAACTGGTTCGAAATTATCTATATTCTCAATTATTACCTGATGGGCTCTTAACTTTCCTTTTGGTGACGAAAGTATATGCACAACCATTTCTGCTTCTAGTTCTTTTTGTATATCTTTAAATATAGATATCGAATTATCACTGCATCCATTAAAACAAATATAGAAATTTGGCTTATTTTCAAAATTAAGTGACAAAATACTATTTTTTAAACAAGACAGGGTGTTCTTTAAGTTTTTTTCTTCATTATATACTGCCATAGCGATATTTGGAGCTTCAAGGCAGCTCATTACAACTCTACCTCAAAAATATTCCCGAATATCATTCCATTTTTTACCCCAGCTTGTATAAATGTTTCTCTATTTGTTAGGCCTGTGCATACTGCAATAAAATTTATCTTTGATTTTCTAGCGAGTCTTAAATCTTCCAGGCTATCTCCGCAATAAAAGGTGTTTTCTGAACCACATTTTTGTAAGATGGGGTGAAAACACAGTGGATGTGGTTTTTTATACCTTAGATTGTCAGAATCATAGATTCCTAATTGAAAAAATTCTATTTGTACTCCTGAATCTCTGATAAATTCTATGACTTTTCTATTTGGAGCACGAGTTAATAAACCCATTCTGATACCTTGAGCTGACAGTTGTTCAAGTTTATTTTTAATACCCTTCCCGCCTATTGGTCTGTTTCTAAATTTTTTCCTTAATTTTTCATAATCTCTCCAAAATTCATATGAGAAATCATATCTTGTCGCAAGAATTGATTCTCTTTCTGAATGAGCCAACAGATGATAAATATATAAGGCTCCCTCTCTTACAGGATAACAATCCAATAATTCATAAATTCTTCTAAGAATAGCAGAACTTGTATCAATTAAAGTGTCATCGAGATCAAATATGAGGTTTTTTTCTGTCATATTTTCCATAAGATATTTTATCAAATGGGAATAGGTACATTTTTTTTTGATATTCAACAAGCACTTTATAGAATTTCCGTTAACTCACTAAGTTGAGCATAGGTTGCCGAATGTTGAGGATGAGCTGCAACCGGGTTATAAAAAAAGAAAATTAAATTGAATCAAAGAGATCTAATTTAAGACTTCAATTCAATCCATTAAAAGTGTCCAGGTTGTCTGCTCCATCCTCCATGTTGGACGGTTACTGCATCAACATATGGAAATTTCCGAAAACGATCTAAAATTCATATTAGAGCAATTATAATGAAAATTTGTTAACAGGATTTTGAAAAAGGATCGGTTTCTGCCCGAAACACATGATAGATATTGTTGGTAAAGTGCTCTGAAGACACTATTTGCCTGCATCTGTATAAGGGTGTGATGAAAACAAAGACTCTGATGTGTCTGAAATATTTTCATGCCGCCAGCCTCATCGGTGGAGCATTTGCACGATTGGACACATAAACGGTTTTAAGTAGCTTCCCGCAATGCGGACAAAAATTTGTTTCCCAATCCGGAAACATCCGAAGTAAGAGTTCATGGGCAAGGGGTAATTCAGTTAACGGTTTATAGGGCCGCTGACCCAATTGATCCCTTGCTTAATATAGCTTAGCACGGCAGTTTGAATGAAACAACCCATATGAACGCACCCATATGAACGCACTATATGGGTGCCTTTCTCGGGCACATGGCTCAAAAGACGATCTATAAAGGTTTTATAACTCAAACGAAATGTAGGTCGTTTATGCTTTTTAGGATGCGTATAACGGGGTCCGCTCTTGGTTCTTTGTGATTGCTTCGGCATTTTTATCCAACCGTAGGGCAAACTTGCGATCCCTGGCCACCATCTTTTTCATCCGAAATAATATCCTCAGCACGCCTGCCTCGGTTCATGATATTGTACCATGCACCTGGATATTCTATACGAAGTGGTCATGACATAATGCCTCTTAATATCATTCTCTCTCAAGTAGGTCAAGAGCGGATTTGACCCCATTTTAAGAAGCGGGGCTCACGGGCAGGTTTCTCTTCCGTTCCCGGCAATCGGTGCGGTTCTGGGTTTGGGCCAAGCTAAAGATGTGACACCAGTCTTTCAATCTATTCTCGACACCCTCCGCACAGACGTAATCCCGAACGCAACTTATGTAATCTCTAGAAACTTATGATCTGACGTACGTCCCGCAACCCGTAACATAGGATGTCCCCTCGGACGTCCCCTTTTCAAACGCCCCTTGTCGTCAATGTATAACGCCTGGTTGAGCCTTGACTAGTTCGATTCTTGTTGAAGACATAGACCCTTCAGCCTTAATGTCTAATGGATCTCCAGGGGGTGGTTTCGCGCTGACCCTAAGGCAGGTTACTTCTGGAAATTTCATTGCTAAAAGAATTGATGCAAGTACTTGTGGTTTTGGCCCCATAGGGACAAAAGTAATTTCACTTTTATTGCGATAAGGCGCAATTAACTCAGCTAGGTTTTGGTAACTTTTCTCAACGCTGTTAATTGGTAATTCAAGGAGAGTTTCCGTAGCATGATGCTGGATTAATTCTTTGTTTATTTCTCGTACTTTTTTATCGTAGTCATCTTTTGAGTTTGTCTTTGCTACATACGCAAAGACGATATCAGCTTCAAGTCGATCAAGAACACAAAGTGCCGCTAAACCATAAAAACCCAACCCAAATACTGCTATAGAATTACCATGCTTGATTCCACCACCTTCACATCCAGGAATTGAAAGAATATCATTTATAACAATAGGTGGGATATAATCCTCATAGGTTCCTCTAGTATAAACGAAATCAAGTATAAATTTTGAAGAATTTGAAGCGTGGAGAACCCAATTAATAATTCCAGAATACCAAATACGAGACATAGAAGAGTAGTCAACAAGAAAGTGAAATGAATCTTGTTTGTTTGATGATACGAATTTATTTAACTCTTTGTAAATCAGACCATCATCGTTAGAATTCAAATTCATAGGTATTTTATTAAAACTATTCCTATAAAATAGATCATTAAATCTTCTTTGGGCTGGGTGCGAGACATCTTCAAATCCAAAAACAACAATTTCTTTAAAACACTGTGAATTTAGGTTTTTAGGAGCATAGATGCACCTGGTTTCATATCCACTCGCAAAGACGGCAAGATCATAAACTTCATCATTTAAAGATTCCGAATTGATATCATAAATGCGATCGATCTTCATTCTTCACCCCTGAAACTAAAAATACTTAATTGCTTCATTTCATTGCCAGCTTCGCCAATATCAAGTCTTGCCTTGTATTTTTTGATTGTAGAAAGTTTATGTGGCTTCCCACCACGCCTCGGAAGTAGAAAAAAATGGGGGGCTAAAACATACGCTACCCGGAAAGATCCGATTTTAAATGGCAACTCATCTCTCTTATTTTGGAAAACATTTGGATAAAGTAGGCCTAGTCCTACGGCGCGTTTTATTAATTCCCAATCATTATCGGAAATATCTTGATTAATTTCTATTGATGATACCTGATCAGTTGTTAATTTCTGATTGTGCAAATGATTATGCATGTAATTACCAATATCGATCATGAATTCATGGAGTTTTTTCCCAACAGTTGGCTCACTTTGAGTTCGTGATAGCGTAGTAGAAGATATAGCTTCAAGTGCCGCAGTTTGGGTGGTTTGAGGAATTCTTAAGTCTGTTGCGTCATGGAAAACAGAACCATCTGTTATATCCTTCCATTTAGCTAAAAGCATTTTGTTGAATATCCTGATCAATCTACGAGGATTCGCATCCCCACATCTAATGACCATGCTAGCACCGCCATATGCATCAGAATTCATATTACCACTCAAATTCTTTTTCAAATCGCAAAGTATTAATGCTCCATGGATTTTTCTGGATATTTCATTGCCAAATCTTTTGGAGCCAAATAGGCTCATCGCTCTTTTTAAAGTAGAGTCACGTGCATATTTCTCCAATAATCGCATGTTTTCTGACCCTATTGACCAATCATTATCTTTGGGATCCAATACTTTTGAATAACCTAACAATGACCGTAGGTTGATTTCAACAGGTGGTCCTTTTGGTTTTTTCCCCTTTTTTGGGATTGATATTGGGCGCTGATAAGCTGTAATGCCTGATGCATCTGCCCTTTTTTTAAATAATTTTCTAGCAAATTGTGTGCCTATTGTATTTATCTCATTGGTAGCACGTTCGAGGAGTACTCGGTCATAATCTATATAGACATATTCAAAATCTTGTCCATCGACTAGACCTACTCTTGTGTTTGTATCAAGAGTGTAATGGCAATATGGCATTGTAGTAATTTTGAAAAACATATTGTCAGTATACGCACGCATATAAGAATTTAAAATTTTATGGTGTGAATTATCCAGAAATTCTGCTTCGTCAATACATACTAACCAACTTGTTTCATTGATAATTTTCAGAAGACTTGTGCAAATCTTAATCCCATATCGCAGTGGCAGAAAAAGGTCAGTTTCAAAGGCTACACCTATTATCATATCAGCAGGCGATAGTGTGCCAAGGATACGTTTTTTTTCAAGCTGAAAATGTTTTTTGAAATGAATATCATCCAATTTCTTCTGGACTTCGCTAAATGTCTCTAATTGAATTCCGTTATCAAACCAAGCTTCTGATAAATTTACACAAATTTCACGTTCAGTGCGCGCTCGTAAAGCCCTACCATTTATATATGTATTATTGCAACTTTCAATCGTTTGCATAAAAGCCATGCAACTTGACAAATTCAGACGCCACTGAAATAAGGACTCTTTTTCAACTTCATCTTGCCAAGGTTTGTTTTTAAGAGCACCAACCCATTCAAGCCGAGTGGGTAAATATATACCGATGTATTCTTGGTCACGGATAAAACCCTTAGCCCTTTGATCATCAAGACAACACAGATGATCATGAGATAGCATTTTGGCTAACGCCGTTTTCCCTGACCCTCTTGAGCCAAGGATTACATGATGTTTTTGAGAAAGAAGTCGCCAAAATGATTCAGTTGGGACAAAGGTATCAACCATTTGTCTTCTTGAAAGATTTCTTGCATTATCAATTTCAAATAAATTTTTTCTCGTTAATTTATTTTTTGTATGCATTTTCACCCTCTCACCTTAAAAGAATAATTTTTTCTGGCGTGTCATGCATCCTTCTGCATTTGAAGGAAGAAACTAACGAGTCGAGGACATTAATGACTGTCTCTGTTCTAAGATGTTTTAATTGTGGGTATTTATTGCTAATCATTTTCCATTCGATATAGTCGGAATTCTTCAGGTGTTCATCGATTATTGGAAAGAGAAACTCTTTTAATTTATGAGGTAGTATGTATGCTCCGAATGGCTCAATATGATGAATTCCTGCATAATCTTTCGTGCTTTCCTCCCAGCCCCTCACAAATGTATAGCCCCAACTCTGCACATGCCCTTGCAAGACGAGATCATCTGGATCTCTATCCAAAATGCTAACTATATGAAATTGATTATTTACAACGCCATACCAACGACTATCAAATTCAGCTGAAAAACTGCCAGCTCCTAAAATTGCGAGGGGGTGAGAGCCATCTAAACTGTGGGTCCTAAATCTTGGACAATGTCGATGGCCATGTATCAAAATATCAAAATTAAGCTCACTTAAGACATCTAACAGTTTCTCCGCATTTTGCATTGCGCTGAAATCTGTATCGCTGGGAAATGGTTCACTATAAATAACAGGATGATGATGTATTAGAAATAACCGGGCCTTATCATTGGGTAGATCAATTGACCTCAGGTACTCTTTCAGTTTATCTAAATGTTTAATATCGACTAAGCCATAATGGTTTGCCTGAGAAGGGTCATCGTGGTGGGATGTGTTATAGGACGTTACGATTAAATCATCAAAAGACCAAGTTGAAAAATATGGCTCTATACACAAATCGCCATCAGCATAATCTATAATGCTTTTGAATTGGAATTGTTTGTACTTAAGTATTTCATAACGGTTTTCCCACTTAAAACCAGTGGAATCTTCATCATCTAATATCGACCAATCTACATCATGGTTGCCCGGCGTAAAAATTACTTTTTTTTCATCTACTTTTAATGTTATTCTCAATTTTTCAATTAACTCAGACGCCATTTTAACTTCGTTAGGGTGAGCCCTATGCGTGAGATCACCTGATATCATCAAGTAATTAGCTTGCAAGTCATTCTCTAATATAAAAGTTTGAAATTTCTCGAAATACTTGTCGTCAACTTTTTTATTATAAATTTGCAAGTCTTTCTTGTTCTTGGAGGCTGGTTTAGGGCACAAATCCTTTGCACGAACTCCGAGACCTATGTGAACATCACTGATTATTGCAATTTTAATTGGTGTCATAAATTCCGTGCCAATTGAGTGGTTTCAAAATTGTGCGGTGAGAAATTTGAAAATAGTACCTCTTCTGACTTCCGGCGATGCTTGGAGAAACCAGAGATATTTCTCTGTGTTTTTAGACGTACATATTCCCATCTTTTAAACTCAGACATAATCTCTGCCGAAAAAGCATAACTCAAGACGAATTTCACATTCTTACTGTCAAGATTTTCTAAAGCTCGCTTTAATCTTGGGATGTCGTCGCCTCCAAATGAGTTTGGATAATATTCTCTAAAAATCCTTTTCCCAGAAATTGCATATGGGGGATCGAGATACACAAAATCACCTGCTGTTGCATCGTCTATTGTTTCTTCGAAGTCACAACACCTCAGTTCAGCAATTTTTAACAACGAAGAAACTGATTCCAATATGTCAAGCGATGGCAACCCACCTGTCCTTCCTGATGTAAATGGCACATTGAATTGCCCTTTAGAATTTGTCCGGTACAAGCCATTAAAACAAAACCTGTTAAGATAGATAAATCTTACTGCTTGTCCAATTTTGTCTAATTCAGTTGAATTAATAGCCCTAATACGATAGTAATCTTCCTTTGTTACCTGTTGAGTTAATAATCTACTGTGGACTTCAGCATAGTAATCTCGAACAACATTGAATGTGTTAATAAGATCAACATTAATGTCGCTAAGAATTGCTCGTTGAGGCATTAGCTCGAAAAACAAACAAGCGGACCCCATAAATGGCTCAATATATCGTTTGAATCCTGGATACCAGTAATTTGACAATTTAGGTATCAAGCGCTTTTTGCTGCCAGCCCATCGTAAGAATTGAAGATTTTTTTTCATAATTGGTCTTATGTTTTGGGGCACAATTATAGGCATAAACCGCAGATGATGGTCGCCGTTCGCTACGGCCTTCATCTGTCAGGGGGGCATTCGTGCTGATCGTGCACAAAACATCTCGATCATAGGCATGTAATTTCTGCACGAACCGCCCATCCTATTTAAACCCATTCACCTTCATCTCGCAATTACCGGAACACTTGAACTTGACCATCCGGCTCGCGGGAAGGGTCATTTCATCACCAGAGCCCGGATTACGCCCTTTGCGCTCACGCTTATCTTTACCCTGAAATTTTCCAAAACTGCTGATCAGAATATCCTCACTCGAAGCAAGTGTGGATTTTATAATTTTCAAAATAGTATTATCAATATCGGTTGATTCTTTAAGGGTGGATCCGTTCCCTGTTTGAACGGGCGAAACAATATCCATTTTGGTGAGAGTACCGAGCACTGAACCTCCTTCCAAGAGGTTTTCAGGTTGGCGAACTGGATTAAATAAGCAGCAAGTAATCGTATTGTCAACAAATTTATTTATCAGAGGAAATTAGTCAAGATTATCACATTGAGTACAGCCGCTGCAGAAGGAAAAGGTGTGACCCCAGAGGATTCCTCGCAAAGGTCAACGGGATCTTCGACAAGGTTTCCCCGTAAAAGGCAACGGGATCTTCGACAAGGGGTCGAGTGAAATGCTAAAAAAATACGTAACTACCCAGGTAGATAGGCTGTAGACATTTAGCCTGAAGTACCGCAGAAGGGAAACGTGCGTGATCCTACGAAACTCAGAGCGCTTGAATTAAAAGAATGTCAATGCGCTAATAAGGCATGGGGTCAAACCTTGATCTTTGACTTAAACCGATGGGACCAAACACTGATTTTCTATTCAGTTTGCCATCAAAGCATTTCTTCTATCATAATAACCATCTGAAATAATCCAACATATAAATTCCTGTTCAGTGATCAAGGTGTGACCCCGAACCCTGGAAGTAGGGATTAGGAGGATTTGATATCCCATTGCATCAGACGGGTCAGGTCCTCTAAATTATCCGAATTCTCAAGATTATAGACCCCATCCCACAGCTCCATGGCATGTTCATCTGAGACACAGTCAGTGGCCAGGGAGATAAATTTTTTCTTCAGCTCCTGATCGGTTACCGGATGTTCCGGCTCGCCCTTCATGAGATCCCACCGGGCGGAATACGTCCCGTGGCGGGTTGTTATCTCAACGATGGACGGCCATTTTTCATCATAAAGCCTGTCCAGTTCATCATCACTGACAACCTCAATTTTAGAGGCGAGTTCAAGGATTTGGGGATTATTAATCTGCTCTTCGGTATATTGCTCGCGCCAGCATTCGCCGGTGATCAGGGCTGAAGCCACAGAAAACGGTGCGCTGTATGTGGCGCCGGCAATAGTGGCAGGATGCTGATTATTGCCTCGGCTGGCAACGGCAAACGTGCGCACCACGACTTTTTGAATGTTTTCCGGTTCAACCCCATGGTTGTTTTTGATCTCCAGGGCCGCGTCGATGGCGCTGTGATGCTGGCGGCAGCAGGCATAGGGTTTGATACCGGTGTTGATGATGCCGGTGTTGACATTGGCCGGGTCATTAATTCTGGACAGATCATACGTGTCCGCCGTGGCCCTGGCATAGCCGAATTGGCCTTCAATACCGGTCACAGGGCCGAACAGACCTTCCTGGTTGAACGCCGCTCCCCAGATGGCAATGAGGTTTCCCCAGCCCATGGCCATGTTCTTGATGGGTGCGCCCCGGGCAAATGATTCAAAAATCGCCAGGGGGGATAAAAAAGCCGCAATGCCCAGCAGTTTGGCGGCTTCTTCTTCGTCCAGGCCGATAATATTGCCGACGGCTCCGGCCGCTCCAAGTGCCGAAAGTGTGCCGGGGGCCAGAAAAACCCGGTCAACATATATGGAAGGGCTGACCGCCATGCCCACACGTGTGATCACATCATAACCCACCACGACACTGCATATAAACTCCCTGGGGCCGAGCCCTTTTTCCTCACACATGGCAAGGGCCGCCGGAATTACGGAAAGGCCCGGATGGGTATGTGAGGTCCGGTGAACGTCATCCAGTTCCAGATGATAGGACATGGTGCCGTTGGACAGGGCCGCAATGGCGCCGGGTGCCTTTTGCCTTGAGCCCCAGAGCCCGGCCCCGCAGTCGCTGCCACTGAACTGCCCTGAGAAATTGCGCATGGCCCGGCCCGTTGACGTGGTCGCCCCGGACAGGCCGATGGCCAGCACGTCGGCGATTCGGCGTTTGGCTTCGTAAATCACCTCTTCTGACAGGTCTTCATAACGGGTACCGGCCACGTATTTTCCGAGAGATTTTGTTACTTCCTCATTCATGGGATCGCCCCTGTTCCGGATACTCGATGTTTAAAAAAGCCACTCCCTATGAGTTGCTGATTATCCAGAATCGAGCATCCAACATCGGTTCCATAATGCCACCTTATCGCATATATGCCCACAAGCACTTGATATTAAAACAGATTACTTCACTGTGCCTTGGTCTGCAAACTGTGATAGGCAAACTTTTTCCGGGCCTCGGAGATACTCAGACCGCTTTTAACCGCCTCCATGATCCCCTGCTCGGCCTGATCGATATCTGTGGCGGTCTCCAGCACCGACTCGATCATGGCGGAGGGCACAACAATCACCCCGCTGTCATCGCCCATCAGCAGGTCATCCTGCCGCACCTGGACATTGCCGATGGATACCGTCCCGCCGACGGCATCGACCATGACCCGGTCCTTTCCAGTCATCATAAATTTTCCCCGGCTGAATACCGGATATTCATACGCCCTGATACCGTCGACATCCCGGCAGACACCATCAATAACAGTGCCTGAAATACCCTTGAGAGAACTGGTCATCGTCAGAATGTCCCCCCAGACCGTGCAGTCCATCCGGCCGTTGTTGTCCAAAACAATGACCTGCCCCGGCTGCACGTCGTCGATATAGTCGCCCACGGTCCCCTTTACATATCCGGTGGGCACATAATGGACCGTATAGGCGGTGCCGACCATTTTTAAAGAATTTACAACCGGTGAAATGCCCAGGCAACCGCCGGAAACACCCAGCTTATCCAGTGCATCCGACACCGTCGAAGTGGATAATTTTCCATACGCATCTGAAATTTCTTTGCTGATTGTCATTTCCTGTTCCTATCCTTTCAGCATCTGTTCATAGTTATATTTCTTGTCCACTTCAAGGACATCCATGCCGTCAATCAGGTCCCTTTTCATGGCCTCTTCTTTTTCCATGATCGCCTCAGCCGCTTCCAGCACCTCATCCATCTTTTCAGGGGGGATGCATACCACCCCGTTTACATCCGCCATGAGAATATCACCCGGCCGGACGTGCACATCGCCCAGACGGATCGGACGATTAAAGCTTTCCTGCATGGTCCTGCCGCGGGCGGTAATGGGAACGACCGCCCTGGCATAAACCGGAAAATCCATCTCCTCGCAGGCATCCACGTCCCTGGCAGCACCGTCTATGATCACTCCGCCGACGCCTTTCATCTTGGAGGCACAGGCCAGTATTTCCCCCCAGCAGTTATTCCGGATGTCCCCATGGTTATCGATGGCAATCAGGTCTCCGGGCTCGGCCGAAGAAATCGCCTCAACCCCCAGGTGATGTTTTGATTTTGCAAGACCCGACGCGATGATCTTAATGGTCACTGCCCGGCCGACCACTTTTTTGTTGCCGGCCTGGGGGCGGATACCGATAATGGCGCCCCGGATGCCGACTTTGTCGAGGGCATCTGAAATATTGGTGGTAGCAAGCGCCATCAAGCGCTGGCGGTAGTTGCCGTCAAAGGTGTTTCTGTCCATTTCGTCATCCTTATTTTTTTCCGGTTTATGGTTAAGGCACGGCAATCCCGGCGGCTGGATTTACGCCCTGTTGGGTCGTAGCCGAAGGCGAAGCCTTATCCGCTCCGGCAAGCTGCAGGGGTTGGCGCTCACGTTTACGTTTCAGTGACCTGGATTTCCAGTTTTTCCCGCCTGACCGTCCGGTATTGCAATCAGTCGATGTGCGGCTTTTGAAGAAACTTGAGAATAGCCGCATTCCATAATGCCGGTGTTTCAAAATAGGGCGAGTGACCCGTATCGGGAATTTCCTCCACAGAGGCATTTCGGAACAACCCGGCAGCTTCGCGAACAGCTACGGGAGAAAAATAGGGGTCGTTGCTGCCCACAATAAAAAGGGTCTGGGTATCGAGTTTTCCCACAGAATCAAGGGAATAGGCGGTGTTGCGCAGCAGGGTCAACATCTCAGCCGGCACAGGCTCGGCAATGCTTCCGATCTGGCTGTATAAAAATGCCTGGGCCAGGTTGTTATGGGTCAACTGGAGATCGATGGCCGGATGCCGGCCGAAGGGTAGATCGCTTGGAGACGGCCGGGCTTTAAGGGCCGCATCAAAGGAAGCGGCAATGGACGGGGTGTAGATGCCGGCGATGGTGTCTGCCAGCACCAGGCTTTGGGTGCGTTCGGGCGCATCGAGTGCAAAACCCAAAACCGCCCAGCCGCCCATGGACTGGCCGATTAAGTGTGCGCTTTCGATCTTAAGATGGTCAAGCAGTGCTTTAAGATCTTTGACCGCAGCCCCAGGGCCTGCCTTTGCCGAACGATTCGATGAACGCGCAAACCCTCTCTGGTCCCAGGTTACGACGCGGTAATGCCGGGCCAGTGCCGGCACCTGCTGGTACCAGATGGCGTGATTTCCGCCCAGTCCGTGGCAGAGAATCAACGGTTCACCCTCCCCGTAGCTTTCAAAGTAGAGTGATTCGTTTTCAGATTCAAAAAAACCCTGGGGTCCCTTTTCAGGTGTGTGGTTCTTCATAGGTTCCCTCTCTAAAAATAATCGGATTTCAGGTGTCCGGGTCAATTTCGACCACTCTATTCGGGGATGGCTGAATTTGTCAAGACAGTGGCGGGTAAAAGGACCGGTTCGGCAAAATTTACAAAGGATACCAGATATAAAAAGCACCCTAAAAAATTCATTGCCAAAGAACCTTTTTTATTCTATCGATTTAGCTTATGAACAGACTCATCTCTATCAGCGGCTGCCGGACGACAAAAATCTATTGCAGATCGGGTTGTCCGCCGGGCCGGAGAACAAAGCCTGAAAACCGGGTATACTTCAAATCACGAAAAGAGGCCCGGCAAAGCGGCTACAGAGCATGCAAGGTATGCAAGCCGGATGACCTGATAGACGAGACATTCCTTTTATCCGAATACCACGGCCCCCTCGGTGTTTATCTCATTGCCAGCTCCCGGTATGGGATCGTCCTTCTTAAAAACAGAGGGCGCGCAAAATTCTTTACCGACCGATGGAAGATACAGGATATCTCCATACAACCTGCCGGCACCCAACATCTCGAGGTAAGCAGGCAGCTTGACGCCTATTTTGAAGAAGAACATTTCAACTTTACAATCCCCTTGGATTTGCGGGGAACACCGTTTCAACGGCAGGTCTGGGACAGGCTCAAAATGATTCCATGGGGCCGGACCCGGACCTATGGGCAGATTGCCGCCGATCTCGGGCGTCCAAACGGCGCCAGGGCTGTGGGGCGTGCTGTGGGGACAAACCCCATATCCATTGTCGTGCCCTGCCACCGCATCATCGGATCAGACGGCTCCCTTACAGGATACGGCGGCGGGCTGGAACGAAAATCCGCTCTTCTGAACCTTGAAGGGGTTTCCGAACAATAACCTTTTTATAGATATCCAAACGACGATACCGGGTTTCGGCTAAAACCAATTAATTATTTCAGGAGGCGTAAAAATGAATGCAAACATTATGAGTTTCCGTTCCCCCGGCCAAATCTGGGCCGGCATGGACGCTATCGAAAAGCTTGAGGAAGAGGCAAAGGCCCTTGGTGCAAAAAAAGCGCTGCTGGTCACCGACAAAGGGGTCGTCGGATCCGGAATCGATCAGCCGGTAAAAAAACAGCTTGAAAGGGCAGGCATTTCCGTGGACACCTTCGACAAGGTCATCCCGGACCCTGACATTGCGTGTGCAGAGGCCTGCATCGACACGGCCAAACAGGGCGGCTACGATCTCATTGTGGGACTGGGGGGCGGCAGCCCCATGGATGTGGCGGCCGTTGCATCGGTTATGTGCACCAATCCGGGTACGGTTCAGGATTATCTTGGAATCAACCTGGTCAAAACTGCCGGAACACCGACCATTTTGATCCCCACCACCTCCGGCACCGGCGCGGAAGTCACCCCAAACGCCATCCTCACCGACACGGAGGCACAGCTGAAAAAGGCGGTGGTGAGTCCTTTTATTTTTCCCCGGGTGGTGATTCTCGACCCCATGCTCACCCTGTCCATGCCGGCTTCGGTGACCTCTTCAAGCGGCATCGATGCCCTCACCCATGCCATTGAATGCTACACATCCAACAAGGCCACGATTATGTCCGATCTTTTTGCCAAAGATGCCATTATCCGTATCGGCCGGAGCCTGCGAACCGCCGTGGCCGACGGCAGCAATCTCAAGGCCCGGTATGATATGGCTATCGGAAGCATCTACGGCGGTCTTGCCATCACAAACGCAGGGGTAACCGCAGTCCATGCACTGGCGTATCCACTGGGCGGGCAGTTCAATGTCCCCCATGGCGTGGCAAACGGTCTGCTGCTTCCCTATGTCATGGAATTCAATGCCATGGGCAGCATTCCGAGGTTTGCCGACATTGCCGGGTTTATGGGAGAAAAAATCGACCATATGACCGCCCTCGATCAGGCATATCGAGCCGCAGAAGTTGTCAAAGCCCTTTATAAGGATCTTAAGATTCCGCAGTCATTGACAGAACTCGGGGTTCCCAAAGACGCCATCCCGCAAATGGCAGAGGCTGCCATGCAGGTCACCCGGCTCATGGATAACAATCCCCGCCAGATGACGGCAGATGATGTGGCTAAGATCTATGAAAATGCGCTATAGATAAAGGGGCCGATCACATGGAAACCGGGAAATCAAACCGTTTCGAATTTGACCTGGATGGGAAAATCGCTGTTGTCACCGGTGCGGGGAGGGGGATGGGATACGATATCGCATTGGCCCTGGCCAGATATGGTGCGGATATCGTGGCCTGCAGCCGAACCGTATCGGAGTTGGAGTCGGTGGCCGCCGAAATTGAAAATCTTGGCCGCCGGGTCCTGGTCCAGAAGATGGACATCCAGAAAATCCCCGACATAGAAGCCATGGTGAATGCGACGGAAAAGGTCTTCGGCCGGATCGATATTCTGATCAACAACGCCGGCATCAATCGCCCGCAACCGGCTGAGGATGTCTCCGAAGAGGCCTGGGATGCGGTCATGAATACAAATGTAAAGGGCCTGTTTTTTTGTGCCCAGGCGGTGGGGCGCGTCATGATTCGGCAGAAAAAAGGCAAGATCATCAATGTCTCCTCCCAGGCCGGAGAAGTCGGTATTGCCCAACGGGCCGCCTACTGCTCCAGTAAAGGGGCGGTCAACCAGCTCACCAAGGTATTGGCCCTTGAGTGGGCGGAACACCATATCAATGTCAATGCCATCGGGCCGACCTTTATCGAAACGCCCTTTACAAAACCGATGTTCGATAAACCGGGTTTTCGCGATTTTGTCGTAAACAAAATCCCCTGGGGCCGCGTGGGTAAACCGGAAGATGTAACCGGCGCTGTCATCTATCTTGCGTCTGAAGCAGCCGATCTGGTGACCGGCCACAATCTCCTGATAGACGGCGGGTGGACGGCACAGTAATGAATTAGCAAAGAGCATAGTGCATGGAGCATAGGGTAGGGGGTATGGGGTATGGGCGGTATTCTGATATTCTCTATGCCCTCTGCTCTTTGCCCTTTGCCCGAATCATCTGCGAATGGAACAACGCGATCACCTTCAAAGCCGATTCCAGTATGCAACTGAAGTTTTATAGATAACCGTATAATAGAAAAAGGAGAATGTGAGCATGAGTGAAACTGAAATCCGGGTTGAATCGCAAACGTTAAAAAAATTCGTCAAGGCGCTCTTTACAGAGGCCGGGATGCTTGAAGATGACGCCGGGTTCTTTGCAGAATCCCTGGTAAAGACGGATCTATGGGGAATCGGTTCCCATGGCGTGCTCCGGGTTCCGATCTATGTCAAGCGATTGCGGACCGGTGCCATGAACCCGCAGCCCCGGATCAAAACCGTAAAAAGTGCCCAGGGGCTCGAAGTTCTGGATGGAGAACACGGACCCGGGGTTCTCGTAGGCCGCGAGGCCATGAACCGGGCCATTGAAATTGCCGAAACCAGCAGCGTGGCTGCCGTTGGCGCGATCCGGAGCAATCATTTCGGGGCCGCCGGCATCTATGCCCGGATGGCGGCGGAAAAAGGCATGATCGGTATCTGCATGGCAAACGTCGTTCAGAACATGGTGGTTCCCGGTGCAAGCAGACCGGTGGTGGGAAACAACCCCATTGCCGTTGCCGTGCCCACTTTCGGAGACTTCCCGTTTGTCCTCGATATCTCCACGTCGGCTGTGGCAGGCGGAAAACTACTGCTGGCAAGCAAGAGGAAAGAAAAAATCCCCACCGACTGGGCCACCGACAAGGACGGCCGCCCCACAGACGACCCGGACGACGCCTTTGCGGGATTTCTTCTGCCCATGGCCGGCCATAAGGGGTTTGGTCTGGCCCTTGTGGTGGACATCCTCTGCGGGGTGATCACCGGTGGTGTCTTCCTTGATAAAATGAAAGGGATGTATAAATATCCGGAAGATCCCAGCTTGACCGGCCATTTTATGATCGTTATCAACCCGCTTTCGATCATGAGCCGGGAGGCGTTTAAAGACCGGATGGCAAACTTTAGACAAGTTTTAACGTCGACACCCATGTGGGATTCTGAAAAGGAGATACTCCTTCCGGGTGAGATTGAATACCGGACATCCCTTGAAAGGCAAAAACACGGGATTCCGATCCCGCTAGCCCTTTACGATGAACTGAACGGGCTGGCATCTTCACTCGGCATCACGGATAGGCTCCCGGGGGTTGGTGAGTAAAAAGCTCCCCGGCCCAGAGGATCAGACTTTGGTTATCCCCAGACGGGTTTGCTTTATTGAAAGTTCATTGCCATTATGAAATTTCAAATAACAAATCCCAAAAAACAAACAAATAATCCGCCGCAGGCGGACCAAAAATTCAAAATCCCAAACAAAAAAATCGCTTTGAACCAGTTTGGAAATTGGAATTTGTGATTTACTTGGAATTTGGTGCTTGGAATTTGGGATTTTGATAAAAACTGCCCAAGGCAGAGCTATCTACCCCTGACCTGACCCAGAGGAGCAGGTTTTCGCTAATAGAATAGAAATGCGCCACGCCGCACGCAATCAGATCCTGTTTTTATTTGCTCTCGGATGCTTTATCTGTTATCGCAGGTCACGCAACCAATAGAATCGTATATAACAGGAGGAACTGAATGGACCCGCAAAAACCCTTTGTAAACCCCTTAAAACAGATGTTGAAACAAGGAAAGAAAACAGCCGGATCCTGGCTTCACATGGGAAGCCCGATTGCGTCCGAAATCGTCGGACGGGCAGGCTTTGACTGGGTGATCATCGACATGGAACACGGCCCGGCAGACATCATGACCCTGATCTCCCAGACCCAGGCCATCAGCGGCGGGAATACGGTACCGCTCGTACGGGTTCCGTGGAATGATTTCGTCGTCATCAAGCGGGTGCTGGATGCCGGCGCCTTTGGTCTGATCATCCCCTATGTCAACACCAAAGAGGAAGCCGAAGCCGCGGTTGCTGCCTGCAAGTATCCGCCGGAGGGCATCCGGGGGCTGGCCGGAAGCACCCGGGCCGCCTGGCATAACCAGTTTGCAAAGAACTACTTTTCAACGGCCAACGACGAAATTCTCATCATGACACAGGTCGAGACGCAAACCGCGGTGGACAATCTGGATGAGATGCTTGAGGTGCCCGGTATCGACGGCATCTTTATCGGCCCCATGGATTTGGCAACCTCAATGGGCCACCTGGCCGATCCGTCACCGCCGGAAGTTCAGTCCACCATCCGGGAAGTGGAAGAAAAAGTTAAAAAATCCGGCAAATTTCTGGCCACCATCTCGGGCAACTGGGACCAGGCAAAGGGGCTCTATGATCGCGGATACCAGCTGATCTCTCTGATGGCAGACGGTGTTGCACTGGCTGCGACCGCTGCCGGCAAAATATCCGATTTCAGAAAAGAGTTTCCCGACGGGTAAAAAAGCAGATTGCTATTCCGCCGGTTTTGAAGCAATGGCGGCAACATGGTTTCCCTGGAATCGTGCTGCCGCCAGTTCATTTCAAAGCCCGCTTTGCCCAAGCCTGACCGGTGGCATCTAAAAAATTGCCTCACCTACAGCGGGCGTCTTTTCTGCCGACCCTTTTTTAAGAGGCCGGAAGATTAATATTGACTGTCGTGCCGTTTCCCATCTCAGATTCTATATTTATATCCCCACCGTGTTTCTTAACGATAGAATAGGCGATCGATAGTCCCAACCCCATCCCCTTCTGAATCCCCCTCTCTTTTGTCGAAAAATATGGATCAAACAGCTTAAACAGATCTTCTTCAGGGATCCCCTTTCCATGATCCTGAATAGATATCGTCACATATTTCCCATCCTTTAGGAGCGGATTCGGCTTCTTTTTCTCAAGGCCGTAGGCTGTATTTTGAGCAGAAACCAAAATTGTCCCGCCCTCGGTCATGGCCTCCTTGGCATTCGATACCAGAATGGCGATGACATGCTTCATCATGGTTTTATCAAATTCAACCGGCCAGAGATCATCCGGCAAGAAATATTCGAATTTGATTTTAGAGCCCGAAAACGTAATGGTCATCATATCTTCAATGAGTTCAACAATCGAGCAGATCTTCTTATCCGGACTTTCATCTTTTGAAAATAAATCAAACTGCTGGATCAGGCCCTTTGCACGCATACAGACTTTTTCAGCTTCGGACAGGTACTCATGGATTTCACCTCCAGGCTCGGCCAAATCTTTCGAAAGATCCGTAAAGCCTAAGATTCCAGATAGAAAATTGTTAAAATCATGGGCAATGCCTCCTGCCAGGGTGCCTATTGACTCCATCCTGCGCGCCTGCTGGAGTTTTGCTTCGAGATCCTTCCTCCCCTCCTCTGCCTGCCTGCGCACCTCAATATTTTTTTCGATTAATGCTGTTTTTTCCTTTAAATCGGCTGTCATTTCATTAAACGCCATAGCGAGACTGTGGAACTCATCCTTTGAGTCTAGGACAACTTCATGGCTTAGATCTCCTTTGCCGATTATCTTTATGTCTCTCTTCAAGATATCGAGGGGTTTGGAAATCGAACAAAATATGAATAAATAGATCAGTATCCCTATGATTGATATTATAACGATTTGAATAATAATGATGGTGATAAAGGATGATACAATTTCCGTTTGTTTCGATTCCAATTCGTTTACTAATTCGGCTTGATCCGTAACAAACCTGTCCACATTCTTATTGAACTCTAATCGGTCAAAAATTGATTCATTAATATTGACAGCTTCTACTACTTTTGCTTCCAATAGTTCATATTCTTTAGTCCCTTTCTTCAATCCATCTTTTTTTGCTTTTTCAAGCGCTGCAATAGATGCAAAAAGAGAGACCCAATCGTTTCTAACAGTCTCTAAATCGGCTGCAATTTTTTCTATTTGGAATTGTCCGCCAGAAATCAGTTCATTTTCGGTTGCGCCAGATACCAGAGGCAATAACTTATTCAATAATGTGGTCAGTTCTTTATTATGCGAATTGAATGCCTCGAGTCTCATTTTATTTGGTTCAAATGCATATTCCCATACCTCGAGTTGAGTATGGAAGTTCTCTACATTTAGATCCAGGGAAGAATGTGAAATTTCGGTTGCACGTCCAATATATTCGCTATTAACCTGAATCATTTTCAGCTTATCAATGCCGTAGATACCGAAAACAGAAATTATTAGACAAATCATGAAAAAACTTAAAAATAATTTGGTTTTAATTTTCAGAATTCTTATCCCTGATGATTGTTATAAGGCATGTCTGTCACAGTCCAGAATCGTTCCATTACGCTTATGCTTTTTGGCAGTGAATTTCCTTCCCATCGGCAGAAATGATATTTTTCTTTAACGCGAACCAATTGACCCAATTCAACAAAAAACATACTAGAAAACGGTATGTTTACGAAAACGTAAGCAATATGCACCATGCTCATTTATTCAAAGCCGATTGGATTCTCTTGAACTTTCTGCAAAACCGCATAAAACGGAGGGGGTGAGCGATGCGATCATTGCCTCGGCGGCGGAAACATAAAAATAGAACCGGGAAGTTTAATCGTGTTGATGCGGGTATTCCACCAACCCGATTCGGAAATATATTCGGTTGTGAACCAGAAGGTCGTGTCATCGGCAGGATCCACGTTCATGGAACTGTAGTCTCCCCAGCGGTTAGCTTTTGTCTGGGAGGCGGTGCTTTCGACTACGGATACTTCATCTCTCAAACTACCGACAGGGTCCCAGTAGTATTGGGCGGCATAGCGGATGGCCGGATAGAGGGTTTCGCTCGATACGCTGTAGCCCAGGGCGATATTTCCCTCCCCGTTCATGGCGATGCTGCCCATCCAGCGGTGGTGGGCATCCGGGGAATGGGTGCCCTCCTGGTAGATGTACCAGTCTTCTTTGTCTGTTTTTCGCAATTCAAACCACCGGATGCCGGCGTGGCCCGGAAAATCATCCATTTCCACCGTAAAGTTACCGAGCAGTGTTTCATGGGTGCCGAAATTTCGATACTGGAACCGGTGCATGGGCCACTCGGCGATGGCATCCACCCGCTGCGTTGTCCCCTTCTGGGGGATGCAGTCAAAGGAATCACACACCAGATAATCAAAGCTTTCGGTGGGCAGGCTGCTTGTTAAGGCAAATGTGGAGTTTGCAGGATTGTTAAAATCCACATGAAATTCCCAAATTTCTATTCTATCTTCCCCCGGAAAACCCTCACCCGGCCAAAAGGTGTCATCCATCATGGTGTAGAAATAATTCGGAGATCCCGAAGGGGGAGGATTGCTCCCGTCCAGGTCGCTGGGCAGCATGAAATTTCTTTGCACCTGAAACTTCTGAAAAGTAGCTGCCTGGCCGTTTAGCATCTTATCCCGGTCAAAGGCATAGATCCCAACCTTAAAAAAGTCTTCATTATCCATCTCGTTTGTCGACATGTAATAGGCATCCGGCCAGACACCGAGTTTGGGGTAATCGGGATAAGCGTCTTCGGTGCTGAAGGCATAGAGAAAATAGGCGCCGGTGGGATCGGGGGTCTGGGAAACCGCGATGCATTCATAGTATGGCGGGCCCTGTTCCACTGAAAACTGGCTTATCAGCCATCGATCCGCCTGACGATCGTATAGGACAATCGGGTCGCCGTCATTGGTGGCTTCACATGGATTGCCCTGTCCCTGCCACAGTTGGTTGATGGGAAGGGGGCCGACCAGCAGATTCCCCTGTTTGTTATAAACTGCATAGGCCGTGTTGACCATCTGGACATAGTGATTGGGTCCGACATCACCCACTGTATCCGCCGGTACATACCCTCCCCCGCCCTCAATATCGATACCATCAAAGCTGATGCCGATAGAACCGGAGGATTGCAGACCACGGGAGGAGGTCCGAACCGCCCCCCGCATGGATTGATGCACAGGCAACCGGGCGACTTCCGGGCTGACACCCGGTATCACCGGCCCGCTTACAACGGGTCCCTTTATTTGGGGATCCAGCGCCATAGCGGGGACCACCCAGAATCCCCAATAAAACGCGATAATAATAATCGGCATTATTCTTGAAATCAAATCGGAAGAAAACCGTAAAAAACAATGTCGGCGATTCATGAAACCCCTTTCAAAGCGATATTGTCATAAAGCGAGTCGAATTTCCTAAAATGAAAGCGCCAGCCGCATACCCAGTTCGAAGGGATCGACGCTATCGGGTCCTGCGTATGTCCCGTCGCCCCTAAAAAGGTAGGCAGCCACCAGATCAAGATTCAGGTTGGGCATAACGCTGTAGGTGGCCTTTAAATCCAGCTCGGTGCCCAATGCGGTGTCATCGGCCTGAAAATAGTCTTTTTCAACAAGCGCAGCATACCAGATATCGAATCTTAATTTCAGATTTTCCAGTAGATTGTAGTCGGCGCCGCTGTTTACGGCCCAGATATTTGTGATGACGTTTCCGGGGGAGTTGGCAGATACCTGGTTGTCGAAGATACCCTTTCCCATAATTTCCGACCAGTAATAGGAAACACCGTTGAATGGAAAAAATGCATCCTGGTCATTGTCGTCCGGGTTGTCGTCACCCGAGGCATAGAAAAACTCTCCGTGGAGTCCCACCGGCCCGAGCACGCCTTTTGCGCCTACCGCAAACAGATAGCCTTTAAGATCAAGATTCCGACCGGTGGTGGCTTTTTGGAGCGATCCACCGTTATAGATGCCGGTTCCCCACAGATTCCAACTCTCGATTTTAAAGTCGATATTTGCACCCAGGTAGTAGGCGTTGACATCACTATACCGGTTGTCGGCGGCTGAGCCATCGTCAGAAAAGAGGTAGGTTAAAAACGGATTAAAGGTCCAGCCGCCCCATTTGACATAGGGATTTAGGGTGTAGATATCGACATCCTGGTCATTTTTGTCTGCTCCCATGCCGCCTTCATAGGACTTTATCCAGATAAAGGGAAGGCCCCATCCGTCGCCCCTGTATTGGACAACGGCGCCGGAGAAGTCATCGCTGAACACAAACCCTCTGCCGATGGTGTAGCCTTGAATACCGATTTTCCAGTTCAGTTTCTTCTGCCAGGTATTAAAATCTATGTATGAGTTCTTAATCTCTAATGCCTTGCCGTCGGCGCCGATATCTCCCAGGGTTTCGGTGCCATAGACCCAGTCAAACTCGAACTTGTTGACAAGCTTAAAATCGTCGCTGAACCGGGCCGTATAATAAAGGCGGGTCCTGCTGTCGGTCCGTGTGAGGTCCTGGGATCCGGTGGCATCTTCGCCGGAAAAGTTCTGCTGGGTAAATGCGCGCACACGCCAGTAGCCGCCGAAACTGTGATCGACTGCGGCTGCAGGAAATGAAAACAGAAGCAACAGCATCACTGAAAAAAAGAGTACCGAAAGTCTCTTCACCGGTTCTTCCTCCAATCGTTGAAAGTGAACAAATCGTTCATGAAATAATTGCGCAATAAAACCCTCAGTCCGACATCCAAATGCCAATTGGATAGCCTGGGTGCACCTTCTATCAGAGGTGTCATCGTATGTCAAATAGTTGTTTAAGCGCGGCCGAAGGTTAAACGTTGCACTTGACCGTAAGATCTTTTTTAAGGAAAATTCAACGCTGGTAATCATCAATTTTTTTGACGCTGAAAGGAGAGCTTTTATGCCCGCCCAGTTGAATGCCGATACAAGAGCCGCCGCTTTATCGCTGAACAGAACGATTCCGAATACTACAGACATACATCATCACCGGAGAATCGTGCGGGGCATCTTTTTTTCTGACCGCTTTATCGATAATGGGTTTTGCACACGGCTTCGGCCGCGGAGTCGCTCATCATCCAGCAATATGCTGCAGCAGCAATGGGGAATGATATTTTAGATCATCGATGGGGAACCTGGTGGGGAAAACTGACACTTGAAATATTTTCTCTCGGATTCGGAATCTGGTAAATGAGCCACTTTCCCTTGACGGGTGGGCCTCGGTTACAATTTATTTAACTGCCGTTTCTGATGAACCAACGTCTTCCGGCCATGAGAATTATCCGCTTAGCAGATACTCTTTGGGGTGATGCAAAAGTTTCCCTCCGATTACCCGATGAGTTCTCTGACCGCCTCTAAAAACTCTTCTCCGCCAAAAGGTTTGGCGATGGTTCGTTGCGCCCCCAGTTGTTTGGCTAAAGGCAGATAATCCTCAGGATTATTATGCCCGCCTCCCGATATGGCGATAATTTTCACATCCGGAGAGATTTGTTTCAGCTCAATAATGGTCTCGATGCCCTCCTTCTCGGGCATAATAAGGTCTGTGATGATAAGGTCTGTCGTATTTTCACGGTAAAGCGCCAAGCCCTCCTTGCCGTCGGAGGCGCTGATAACTTCATATCCTGCGCCTTCAAGCAGACGGCGCAATGCCGTCCGCATCTGTTCCTCATCATCAATAATGAGAATGCTTGCCATACTGGGTCCCCCTTTTCCGGTTCCGGAATCTACTGACCGCACCTGACGTGCAACGCCCCGTCCAAGATGCCCGCAGGTGCCGGAATTTTCCTGATCTCTTCCTATACTTCGATGTCTCATAGACGGCCTCTATGAATATTTTCTATTCAGTATATTCGGAAAAAGTTCAAAATTCTTTAATGACATCGGGAATCTGGGAAACTGTGGCGGGTTCATGTGTCCGGAAACCGCGGTTATCTTCAACGCCGGAGACCCCATGCGCTTTCCGGATAACCGCAAACTCTTTTTTCCGGCCTTAGGATGGAAAAAGTTATGCCGTTTATATATACCGCTTGAATTTACATAAAATAAATTCTGACCTAGGGTTGATAGCCGATGGAGTCCCTGTACTTTTTTTCAACCGCCGCCTCGGGAAGATATTTTTCTTCCAGTTTTCGAATCTCCGGAAATCCAAAAAATTTATGCATATCACCGGTGGGATGGACTTCAAATTCCTTATCGGATTTTATCATAAAATCCGTACCCCCTTCGGCAAACCCGTGAACATAGTCCCATACGGCTTTAACTGCCGCACGAAGCGGTCCACCTGGATTTGAAACGATGGCAACTCCCATGGCTTCCAACTCCCCCAGCGTCAGATAGAAGGAGATACCGACCACCGACATGTTGTAGTGGATGGGAACGGGTATTTCCTTTACACATCGCTCCAGTTCTTCCCGGCTGATGAGACCGTCCGGAAACACCATGTCCGCCCCGGCATCGGCAAAGGCCCTGCCGCGCTGAATCACTGCATCCATTCCCCCATCTACGGCCCCGCGGACGTCTGTCCGGGCAATAATCAGAAAATCCGGGTCCAATTCTCTTCGGACATGGTCGGCTGCCCTTATTTTACCGACCGCCTCTTCAGTGGAGATGGTCTCTTTTCCGGCCACATGCCCGCATCGTTTGGGGGCGACCTGGTCTTCCATGTGAAAGCCGGCAGCACCGGACTTGATAAACTCTTCAGTGGTGCGCATCACATTGATGGCATTTCCGAACCCTGTATCCGCATCACAAATAATCGGAATGTCAACTGCTCCCGATATGTAACGGGCCGCGTTAACGGCTTCGGTAAGCGTAACCAGCCCCACATCCGGTTTCCCCAGCATGGCTGAGGATATGCCGTATCCGGTAACGCCCATAATCGGGAATCCTGCCCGCTCTATTATTCTTGCAGACAGGGCATCATAGGCCGAAGGCTTTACAAGAAGCTTCCCCTGGGCAAGAAGCTGTCTGAGTATTTGGGTCTGTTTCATTTCGCTGCCCTCTTATTTTCCCAATTTCGGGCCACCATCCATAATCAGGTTAAGCCCCCGGCTCGATCTTAGGACATCGGCCAGCCCGTAATCCGTATAGTGGAGAAGGACCGCCTCCGGAGACGCCGGAAGCGCGCCGGTCATTCGGGAGTGTGCCAGGATGATGTTTGCCACCTTTGGAGAGAGCCCCTGTGCCATTGCCACAAAGGCGCCGTAGGTGGCATGGGGCATCATCTTGGTGAGGCTTCCCCATGTAAACCCGTCTTCTGCCGGTTCTATTTCGAGCAGTTTGCTCAGATCGTGCAGCATCACACCGGTAAGCAGATAGTCTTGGTCAAAACTGAGTTCGGGATATTTCTTTTTCATCACCCCGACAGAGGACAGGACCAGTTCCCCCACGCAGTTTATATGATCCACCAGTGTCATGTCGGGAAACGGCGGGGTAAAGGGGCAGTCGGTGAGATCCTCCCAAGCGGATTCCTCCCACACCCGCATCCAGCAGGAAATGACAGCCTGTCTCAATTCCGTATCTTCAATTTTCTCGAGTAGCGGGAAATGTTCTCTGATTTGATCTTCCTTTTGTAAAGACGACATGTTCTGATTCCTCCTCTTCTATTTTACTTCTGAAATAGATTTTTTACAACGGTTGCCGGGTCCTGTGACCCTGGTAAACCGATACGGCCTGTTGAACCAAGACTTAAACCCTCAACTTTCGGGATCCATGTTGTCGGAAAATGAATAATTTGCTGTCGCTGTGCGAACTCGCCCTTAAGGATATCTATCATCAGCGCAGGCCAAAATGCTAAAATTCCGTCTTTCGATATCCGATGTTTGAGCCTGTTAACCATTCGTTCGGGGGCGCTGATGTAAGATGTCCTAAAGGGCTCAAACAGCGCACATCGTCACCAAATCACCCATTTCCCTACTATCAGGCAAAATCCGAAAGTTGAGTGACTACTCGCACCCGCAGAGCGGGTGGCCTCAGGAAGACCCCTCAAAGGGGTCTAAAAACATAGCTTTTATACAGATTTCTACCCCTATATCAAGGATGCTTCAGCTAAAACAAAAAAGCCATGAACGTCAAACATCCAACGCCCAACGTCGAATTTTGAATAAGGTATGCTATCTATTTTAATAAAATGGCCGAGCGGAGCGAGTTCATTATTCGATGTTCAACGTTCAGTGTTCGATGTTGGATGTTGGATGTTCAAAAAATAAGCGCTACTCCGCCACTTTCGCGTATTTTTTATTCTCGCCGAAACGGTAGAACCTGCCCGAGTCCACCACTAAAAGTGGTGGCTTAACATCGGAGTTAAAGCCTGTCTGCACCGGCATCCAACGACATTTCCGGATTTGATTTTAATGCCTTAAAATAGATAAAAACCCCGATTCCCAGTGCGGCCGTCTGCATGAGATACATATGACTGGCCAGTCCAAAAGCTATCCCAAAAAAGATCAGCCGTTCGCTAAAAAAAAGTGGCCGCCGTAAAAAACCGATATTTCCCGCAGCCAGTGCAATCACCGCCAGGCTGCAGGAGAGTGTCACCCATACGGTCTGAAAAAACCCGGCCCCCGAAAGGGTCAGCTCCGGATTGTAGATCCATAAAAATGGGAGCAAAAAACCGACCGTACCGAGTCGAACCGCCAGAATGCCGGTCTTCATGGGGCTGCTCTGGGAGATACCGGCGGCAGCATAGGCACAGACCGCCACAGGGGGAGTGATGGCGGACATGACCGCAAAATAGAAAATGAACAGATGGGCGGTTAAAACCGGAAGCCCCAGCTGACTCATGGCGGGGGCGGCAATAAATACGACCATCAGATAGGAGGCTGCCGTTGGCAGCCCCATGCCCAGCAGCAGGCAGCATATGGCGGTCATGATCAGCGCAAGGGGCAGATGGGCCTGGCCCAACCCGATAATGGCCTGGCTGAACTTGACGCCCACGCCGGTGGCAGACAGACCGCCGATGATAATCCCGATGCCGGCGCATGAGATAATCAGTCCCACACCATCCTTTCCCCCTTCAACCAGCATCGCGACAATTTTCTTAATATCCGGCCGCATCTCCTTTACAAAAAATGACGCCCCAAAAACCACAAACGCGCCGCTGAGTCCGGCCATGGACGGTGTCCTGCCGGTAAGTATCTGATAAAGAATGACCAGGATGGCCAGCCCGATCACAACCAGCCGGGGAATGAGGCTGCGGGTAAACCTGGGGATCTCATTCCGGTCGACAGCGGAAAGATTGAGTTTAGCGGCCTGAAAGCGGACATTGACAAGGAGTGAAAAGCTGTAGAGCAGCGCTGGAATGATCGCGGCAATCATGATCCGGCCGTATTCGATACCGGTAATTTCGGACATGATAAAAACCCCCACCCCCATAATCGGCGGCATGATCTGGCCGACGCAGCTTGCGGTTGCCTCCACCGCGCCGGCAAATTCCGGTTTGAACCCGGTCCGTTTCATCAAGGGGATGGTAAAGGCACCGGTACTGACCACATTGGCCGGTCCCGAGCCGTTGATGCTGCCGAAAAATGCAGAGGCCACCACCGCACACTGGGCGGGTCCACCCACATAACGACCGGTGAGCATATAGGCCAGATCGATAAAAATTTCTCCGGCCCCGGTGATCCGCAGGATCGCACCGAAGAGGATAAAGATAAATACAACATTGGCAACCACCGCAAGGGCGATGCCGAATACACCGCTTAAGCTGAAACACATCTCCAGGATTTCTGTATAGGACATCTTGTGGTGACCCAGAAGGCCCGGGATGTGGTGGCCCCAGAACAGGTGCAAAACCACAAGAAGGATGACCGTCAGCAGGGGCCACCCGTCGGTTCTCCGCACCCCCTCAAGTACCGTGACGGCACCGGCTGTGTAGCAGATCAGATCCCATGAGTTGGGAATACCCTCCCGCGAGACCGATATTTCGAAATAGTTAAAGAATAGATAGACAACGGAGAAGGTGAGCAGGCCCATAAAAAAAAGCGTGATGAACCGATCGGCCCACTGCCGTCCGGGTGTCGAATCGACCCAGTCTTTTCGAAACGGCTTTAAGGTAAAAACGGCAACGCCGGATGCCAGCAGGAAAATGCCGCGCTGCACCTGTGCGGTGAACTGGCCGGCAAGGATGGTGTAGAATGTAAACGCCGCAATAAACGCACAGGCGGTCAACCCGATCAACCGCATGATCTTATCGTAAGGGTGTCCGTTGGAAAGCATGACCCGCTGTGATATCCTTCCTTTAAAAAGAAAGGCCCGGGGGCGTCACCGTCCACCGGGCTGTATATTTTCTCTGTCTATTTTATCCAGCCTTTTTCTTTGTAGTACTTCTCGGCACCGGGATGGAACTGCGCCGAAAGTGATTCAAGGCTGTCTTCCTTATTGATATTTGCAAGGGCAACGCCGGTGGCTTTGATATCGGACAGGTTTTCCCAGAATGTCTTGACCAGAGCATAGGCCACCGACTCCGGCATGTCCGCCCTTGTCACGACCTGCATCTGGAATGTCCAGAAGTTGACATCGATATCCTGTTTTACACCTTTTCCGTAAGCCGCCTTAAGGTTATCCGCCGAGTATGTGCGGAGTAAAAATCGATCGCCGTGACGCATCTCTTTTCTAAATTTTTCAAACGACTCTTTTTCGATAGACAAAAAGGTCACCGGGATCTGGCGGGAGAAATTGTAGATCGCCGCCTGGGGAATACCGCCCCATGCCACGGTTGAATCCAGTCGATTGTTCCGTATCTCGTCGAGAGCGGGACCGTATTTTAAAAACTGGGGCTGATAATCACCTTCTTCTAAACCGTGAACCTTGAGAATCACCGGTGTAATCTTAGCACCGCCTCCGCCCGGCTGGCCAATGGCGATTTTCTTTCCCTTAAGGTCTGCGATACGTTTGATCCCGCTGTCTGCCCGGACCACCATCTGAGCCATACCGGAAGTTACACCAAACAGCACGCGGATATCCTTATACTTTTTAACCAGATCGGGGGGGTCCTTTTTAAATCTTCCCTTTCCCTCTTTGGCACCCAGGTAATGCGGGCTGCTGATAAAACCGATGTCCCATTTGCCGGAGGCGACCCCCCGGAGCAGTTTGATGGTGCCCCCCCCTTCCAGCGGGGTAATCGAGACTTCAGCATTTGCCTTCTTTAAGGCATTGGACCACCCCACGGCAAGCATATAGGTATCGGATGTTTTTCCAATCGCTGCGACGGTAACATCGGTGCCGGCACCCACCTGGCCTGCCGAAAACAAAAACAAACAAATTGAACCGATCAGGATCCATTGCACAAAACTTTTCTTTCCCATCTGCTCTCCTCCTTTGGTTAAGCACCCGTATATCCAAGACGATGCGACAGATTATTTGCCGCATCTCCAACGATTTTGATATATTTTTTCATTATGGATTTTGGGAACCGATTCTTCGGTCCGGCAATACCGATGGCGGCACAGATTCTATTCTGATATTCAAAAACCGGAACCGCCACGGATGCCGCATCTTCGGCACGCTCCCCCTTGCTGACGGCATACCCTTGCTGCTTGATCGTTTTTAACTCAATTAACAACCGTTCCGGTTCGGCGATCGTCTGGGTGGTCAGTTTCTTTAAAAAGCGTTTTCTAACCACATGGTTCATAATATCATCCGATGCGTAGGCCAAAAGCAGCTTTCCGGCTGCCCCGGCATAGATTTCCATGCGTTCACCCTCGATAAGGGTATAGCCGATGGGGTGGATGCCCGGTTCACGGGCGATGACCACCCGCTCATATCCGTCGAGAACATAGAGCGAAGCCATCTCACCGGTCTTCTGGACCAGGTCCTTCAGTACGGGTCGGGAAAGCGTGATGAGATTGTTGTTCAGTTCAAAAATTTTCCCCAGTGTCATCACGCGCGAGCCGAGTTGGAATTGTCGGTTCCGGGAATCATAGGTCAGATATCCCCGCGATTCCAGGGTGCCGGTGAGTCGAATAACCCGGCTTCTGTTCAGTCCGGTCTTTTCAATGATCTGTTTCAGGTTCTGGGACGACTGGACATGAAAGCAGTCCAGGATGTCCAGTGCTTTGAGCACGGACTCCACATGACGGCCGGCTTCCTTTGTGCGGGGTGGTGTCATCGGATTATTAGACATCAATAAAGTCTATTCTGTAGATAAATAAATCATCAAGTAGACACAATCATTACATCGCGTACATAATAACGTCAAGGGTAAATTTGAAAGACAGGAAATCCGGATAATATTATCAGGGGATATCGACTTCATTAAAACAGGCAATCGTTTGTTGAATGAATCTGTTTTTTGTTCTATATTGAATGCGATAGGGAAATTAGGGGCGCTCAGCTATAACTTTCACACTCTAAATACAGGGGGCGGCAATGTCTGTCATCACCATATCGAGAGGCTCTCATAGCTATGGAAAAGCGATCGCCGAGGAGGTTTCCAAAAAACTAGGTTACGCCTGCCTTGCCCGGGATGTGCTTCTTGAGGCATCCAGAGAGTTCAACCTTCCGGAGTTTAAGCTCTTGAGCGCCATTAAAGATGCGCCATCCATTCTGGATCGTTTTGTATACGGAAAGGAAAAATACCTGGCCTTTACCCAGGCTGCACTGCTAAAACGCCTCCGGGAGGATTGCACCGTTTATCATGGATTCGCAGGCCACTTTCTGGTCAGAGATATCCCCCACGTGCTGAAGGTTCGAATCAATGCCGACATGGAAGACCGCGTGAAAATTTTAAGAGCGCGCGAGGAGCTTTCAGAAAAAGAGGCGTACCGAAATATTCGAGATATCGATAAACAACGGAAAAAATGGAGCCGGCACCTGTATGGGGTCGATACCTGGAGCTCGAGCCTCTATGATCTCGTGATCCAGATCGGCAAAATACAGGTAAAGGACGCCGTAAATATTATATGCAGCACGGTCGGGCTGGAGCGTTTTCAATCGACACCGGAATCTCAGAAAGCCATGGAGGATCTTTATCTCGCCGCCAATGTCAAAGCGTCACTCATAAACCTGAAACGGGACATCCAGGTTTCTGTCAGGGACGGGGTTGTCCACGTAAAGGCGACCACCCAGGAATCCAAAGAGCTTAAGCTGGTTCAGGATATTGAAAAAATTGTAAGCGGCATGCCCGGTGTCAAGGTGCACATCGATGTCATTTCGGTCCCCTTTTTCCCGGATCACTAACGAACCTGGCCATGTCTTTCCCTGATCCGTTCGACAGCCTCTTCAAGGGCTTCTTTTACCTCTTTGACGGGGTTTTCGGCCAGGACCCGCTCCAGTTCCGGAATCAGGAATTCATCCCCGATCTCTCCACGGTTCAAGCTCCTTTCCGGACGGCAGTGCATGAAAGTAAATATTGCCGCCGACAACCATGGCGGCCATCTCTAACGTATCGCTGTCTTCTCTTCGGATAAAAACAGCGGGGGCAAGTGCTGAAAATCGATCCGCATAGGCGCTAAAATCTTCACGTCGTTTGTCTTCGGTTAACACCAGACGGATCTGGAGATCACCGTCAAGGCGGGTGTGCCATTTCCGTATGAAATTTCCTTCCTGGGGGTCCATCTTGGTTTCCAACGGGTGTAGATCACGACGGTTCGTTTCTAAAACTTCCGTGGTTTATTTTGGCGCATTTTATGTCGCGATTCTTAGGTTTCAGGTGTCAACACCGCCGCCGGTGGAGCCGGATTCATCAGCATAAGAAACGTGGTTTCTCAGATGAGATTAAATAAAAAATGAACGTCGAACATTGAACGTCCAGGTAGCGAAGACTCCGACATCGAATAATGTATTCTGTCAATTTAAAAAAGACTGAGCAACACGCGGCGCAAGCGCCTGCGCTACGCGTGCAAATCGACCCTTCGACATTCGATTCGAATGAGTTGTTCGACCCTGAGTTCAGGACCGATGGGCTCTTCACAGGCAGCGGTTCGCTTGTTTTAAAATAGATAAAGCGCAGCGCCATCAATATTCGACGTTCGATGTTGGGCGTTCGATGTTCGACGTTCAATCTGTTCGCTGTTCAATACAAACTCAGCGATCGAAGCCCCAAATCTGATCGCAAAGGTTTCTCAGACGAGCAGTAAGGAAGCCACCTCCCGCACATCGGTCAGCACCCGATCGGCTTCTGGAAAATCGTCCGGGGAAGTCAATCCGTTGGGAATCACCCAGCAGGTAAGCCCTGCCCGTTTGGCAGCAATCATCCCCCGCTTGGAGTCTTCGATGGCAAGGACCTCACCCGGCTTCAGATGCATCCGTTCCACTGCCCGGAGATACGATTCGGGGTCCGGCTTTGAATTCCGATAGTCTTCGCGGACGAGCACAAGGCTGAAAAACCGCAAAAACCCGGTACGGGCGTGTATGGTTTCAAAAGGGGTTTTATGGGAACTTGTAACGATACCCATTTTAAATTCCGGCTTCAGTTTCCGTAAGGTCTCTTCCACACCGTCGATGGCGATATCGCCTTCCTGAAGTAATTTCAGATACAGCGCATTTCTTCTGTCACTCAGTTTTTGAATATCTTCGGCCGGAACCCCCTTCTCCCGGGCAAGATGCCACGCACCCAGGGACTGGTCCAGAAACAGCTCACGGAAACGTGCCTCTGTCAATTCTACATGAACCTCGGCAAGTGTTTCCCGGGTGGCCTGAAAATAATATTTCTCCGTGTCCACCAGTACACCGTCATTGTCCCAAAGTATCGCTGAAAACATAAATCCAGAGTCTCACTTTCCCCGACCGATTTTATCCAAGCACCTGCTTCTGCATGGCATCCAAATAAATGTCCATCTCCTCGACACTTGAAAAAACCTGCTGATTCGGTAATGCATTGACAATTTCGAACACTTTTTTTATCTGCGGCTGCATATTGGTAAACATCGCCTTGCCGTTTTTCTTTTTCATGGCCTTGTTGGCAATCAGTATCACGCGGATTCCTGCACTGCTGATGTACTTCAGCTCTTCCAGATCAAAAATCAGCATGTCGGGAGATTTCTCAAGAGCGCTGTTGACCTCTTTTTCCAACATCGGGGAAGTCTTGCTGTTTAGCGATCCGATCAAAGAAATAATTTGAACACCGGGGGATTTTTCCTTGGTTGTCACGTTTAATTGCATGTATTCCTCCGATTTAAGGGTGGTCTATAAAAGTAAAAGATCCTAGCCCGTCAAAAATCCCGCCCAGCGGGGAGGGCCAGGTTTTCAGTGTAAAAATGTAACTGTTCAGGTTGCTTAGGCTATAGGCTGAAGGCTGTTAGTTTACATAGGCTGGGCTATCAGCGCATTGATCGAAGCAGGGCGCCCAAAACCTTCTCAGCCTCCACAATTTTTAATTCGCAGTTAGAACTGTCATGCTCCTCAGCTAATTCAAACGCTCTGAGTTTCGTACGATCACGCATGTTTCCCTCCTGCGGTACCTCAGCCTAAATGCCTACAGCCTATCTACCTGAAGTAAAAATCACTGCCCGTTTTCATCCGTGTCGTCAAGTCTCCGGTAGGCCCTGCTCCGTCTGTGTTTTGCAAGCATAAAACAGATGGCAAGTGTCGACAACACCGCCATGGGCAGCAAAAGTTCCGCCAGCATCAACCCTGCCTCCTCTTCGGGCACAGCCGCTGTCGATTCTATCCGGGCGGCCGTTTCATGTATTGCCCCCCTTCTTGACTGCAACGTCGCCACAATGGCGCCAAGGTAGATGGCGACAAAGACGATGGCTGCCAGTATGATTCTTTTTTCCAGTCTACTCACTCAGACGATCTCCTTACCCGCATATTTTGTTCTTTCAATATCTGCAGGATTTCTCCACCAAACGCTCTGTCCTGCCAGCCTTTTATCTCCTCGACCTGATTCAATGCCGCCTTATCTTTGGGATTCACCCCGGCAATCGCTGCAATCTGTGCCTTGCTGAATATGATGGATGGATCCAGCTGGAGGCTGTCTGCCTTTTCATCCCGCCACGCCCTCAGGACTTTCATCCGCTTTCGGGCAGCCGGTTTAATGGGCTCTGAACGCGTGTGCGGATAAATCGGAAGCTTGTTCTCCGGTATTGCCCGGGCCTTTCGAATCGTCTTCTGTATGGTGTCTCCGTACATGCCGATCTGCCTGCGGCTCAAAACACGCGCCCTTTCCAGATGCTCGAGGTCCGAATTTTTCAGCAATGCCAGTTTTTTAAGTGTTTCGTTTCCAATTACTTTATAATGGGGCCGATCCTTTTCAGCCGCGATCCGGTCTCGAAGCGCCAGCAACGCTTCGAGAACAGCTAGCGACTTCGGTTCGAGGCGGCCGGCACCCTTGAATTTAAGATACATCGGCTGGTTGTTTTGTGACGGCGCCCGGACACGGCTTAAACTCAAACATTCATCCGTGACCCAGGCCGTGCGTCTTTTTTCATCAAGCTCTTTTTGAAGCATCTTTGCAAGCGGTATCAGGTATAAAACGTCTGCAGCCGCGTAGGCGACCATCTCCTCGGGCAGCGGCCGGACGGACCAGTCCTTTCTCTGAAACTTCTTATCCAGTTTCACACCGAACCGATCACCCAGAACCGCCTCCAGACCGCTTTCTCTGATGCCCAGAAAGCGGCAGGCCAGCTCGGTATCGAAAAGATTGCAAATGCTGATCTGAAAATCTCGATAGAGGGAGCGTACATCATAGTCAGATCCGTGAAAGATTTTCCGAATGTCCGGATTCGCAAAAACGGGCGCCAACGGGGTCAGGCAACCGATCTTGAGCGGATCGATCACCACACACTGTTTCTCATCTGCAATCTGGACCAGGCAGACCTTCTCCTGATAATGATGCATGGAGTCCGCTTCGAGGTCGACGCCGATGATCTTTTTCCGGGAAATCACGTCTGCAAACTTTTCAAGAGCCGGTAGCGTATCGATCATCCGATACTTCAAAGCGTCGTCTGTTTTCATTTTTTTCTTGACCCGTGTCACCATTTACCCTAACTATTCTTATTTCAGCATTGCAATAAACAGGCGTAGTTTTTACATTTTTTCACTCAATCCCAAACAGAATCAATGGACTGTGAGCAAACGATGGTAACCATAACACTTCCTGATGAAAGCATAAAGCAATTTCCGGATGTCCCCACCGGAACTGACGTGGCAAAGAGCATCTCCGATGGGTTCGCACGAAACTGTGTGGCCATGAGAATAGACGATCTACTGACCGATCTGAATCAGCCCATCACCCATGATGCGAAAATCCGCTTCATTACGACCAAAGATCCCGAGGGGCTTGAGATCATGCGGCACAGCGCCGCTCACGTGATGGCACAGGCAATTCTGCGCCTGTTCAAGGATGCAAAGCTGACAATCGGTCCGGTTGTTGAAGACGGTTTTTACTACGATATCGACATGGAGCCGATCTCCGAAGACGACTTTCCGAAAATCGAATCGGAGATGAAAAAAATCATCAAGTCCAAATTTCCCTTCGCGCGGAAAGTGGTCTCAAATACCGAGGCAGCGGCCTTCTACAGGGACGAACCATACAAACAGGAAATCGTGTCCGAGCTTACAGACGACACCATTACCTTTTACGAAAACGGCGAATTTACGGACATGTGCCGGGGCCCCCACGTTCCCCATACCGGGTTGATCAGGGCGATTAAGTTGATGAAGGTATCCGGCGCCTACTGGCGGGCCGACCAGAGCCGGGCGCAGTTGCAGCGGATCTACGGTACGGCTTTTTTTGACAAAAAAGAGCTCAAGTCGCACCTTCACCTGCTGGCGGAGGCAAAGAAGCGAAACCACCGGAAACTCGGCGAAGCCCTCGGACTGTTCAGTTTTCACGAAGAAGCACCCGGCATGCCCTTTATCCACCCGAAAGGGATGATCCTCTGGAACACGCTTCTGGACTACTGGCGCGAGGAACATCGCTTGGCCGGATATGTGGAGACAAAAACACCCATTATCCTCAGAAAGATGCTCTGGGAGCAGAGCGGCCATTGGGAAAACTACCGGGAAAACATGTACACCACGGAAGTGGATGAATTCGAATACGCCATAAAGCCGATGAACTGCCCCGGGGGGATGCTGATCTACGGATCCCGGCCCCATTCTTATCGGGAATTCCCCATTCGCGCAGCCGAAGTCGGCCTGGTCCATCGTCACGAATTCAGTGGTGTTCTGTCCGGACTTTTCAGGGTCAGGGCCTTTCATCAGGACGATGCGCACCTCTTTATGACCCCGGATCAGATCCAGAAGGAGATTCTCGATCTTTTGCGGCTCGAGGAGCGGATGTATCGCACTTTCGGACTCGATTTTGACCTCGAACTTTCCACCCGCCCTAAAAAATCGATCGGCACGGACAAACAGTGGGAAACCGCCACAGAGGGTCTGCGCAGTGCACTGGACGAATACGGGCGGGATTATCGGATCAACGAGGGAGACGGTGCCTTCTACGGCCCCAAAATCGACCTGCATATCAAGGACGCATTAAACAGAACCTGGCAATGCGGAACGATTCAGCTGGACATGTCCCTGCCCGAACGGTTCGACCTGACATACGTGGATCGAGACAATGAAAAACGCCGACCCATTATGATTCATCGGACGGTTTTCGGATCCATCGAAAGGTTTCTCGGTATCCTGATCGAACATTTTGCCGGGAAATTTCCCCTCTGGATGTCACCGGTCCAGATCACCCTCTTGCCCATAAACGACGATCTGATCCCCTATGCAAACTCGGTCCGGAAGATTTTTGAAGATTCAGGGCTGCGAACCGAAATGGACAGCCGAACCGAAAGCCTCAATAAAAAAGTACGGGAGGCCCAACTCCAGAAAATACCTCTTATAATAACCATCGGTGAAAAGGAAAAGGCCGCCCAGACACTTTCCGTAAGAACCCTGGATGGTGAGGTTCGCTACGGGGTGTCCCATGAATCGTTTTTAGACACGGTGCTCAACCACATTAAAGAAAGAGCCGTCGAACCGGCGGTCTTTTAATAGATTTTCGAGTCTTGATGAAAAAAAGCAGGAAAACAAAAAACGCAGGGGTGACCACCCACCGGATCCTTTGGTGCGACCTGCGCTGCCGGCATGCCGATTTTGCAAAAATGGATGCAATGGACGGGGATTGCCGGACCTTCCAGTCACTCTGGTGCGGCAAGATGAAACGGCATGTGACCAAAAACGCACCCTGTGAAATCGAGTTCGGAAAACGTCGCCCGACGATTGGATTTTAAAAGGACAAGCCATGGAAAATGACGAAAAACTTTTGGTCTCACTCAATAAATTCACCAATTACCATAAAACGTCTATCAAATTTCTAGATACCTTAAAAAAAATTATCGACGGGATCGATGACGAAAAAGCATGGTTTCTTCTAAAAACATTCGAAGAGACCTCCAAAACGAGCATAATGGAGCATTTCGAGTTTGAAGAACGGATCGTGTTTCCGGCCGTACTGATGGCCCATAGCTCCTTAAAAAGCATTGAAATCGTTATGGACAAGGTCAAACATCACGGGATGATCACTGAAAAGGTGGAACAGCTTCAGGCAATCGTCTCGGAGGCGTCGTTTCCGCTGGATGATGAAAAAAAGAAAAAACTGATCGCTGTTCTTGAAAGCATTCGCGATATGCTGAGCAAACACATGAAAAATGAAGATGAAACCATATTAAAAATCATGAAACAGAGCAAAACCGTGCGTTCTCGGATGGCCCAGTATCTCCTGGATCTGTAGCCTCCTGTTTTCCAATTCCTTCATTGACATTATCGACATTTTCTAATAAATAATTTCTCTTTGTAGTTGCGGTTTATTGCTGCAATTTCCAAAACAGAAATGAAGGAGAAAAGATCGTATCATGACCGCCGAAAATAAAATCACCATCAACGGGAATGAATTTTCTTTTGAACCCGGAGAGTCGATTCTTGAGGTTGCACGAAAAAACAACATCGAGATTCCGACCCTCTGCCACCTAAAAGGCACCACCGCAACCGGCGCCTGCCGCGTCTGCGTTGTCGAGGTGGAACGCGCCCGGGCACTTGTGGCATCGTGTTGCGCACCCGCAGGAAACGGCATGGTTGTTCAAACGGAATCTCCCAAAGTCATTGAAGCACGCAAAATGATTATCACGCTGCTGCTCTCTTCCGGAAATCACAACTGTGCCGTTCGCGGTTCGGACGGAGAAAACTGGACTGAATTTCAGCTCAGAGTTCAGCAAGACGACAGCAGTGGTGAATTGTGTCCGGTTTGGGGAGACTGCCGACTCCAGGATCTTGCCTACCGATATCAGGTATCCGGGGATCGGTTTAAGGCCACAGAGACACGCTATCCCATGGAACTGGTCAATCCGTTTATCGTTCGGGACTTTTCCCGGTGTATCCAGTGCGGAAGGTGTGTCCAGGCATGCAATGAGGTGCAGGTCAACAAAGCCATCAGCTTCGGATACCGGGGGGCGGCCACCAAAATTATCGCCGCCGGTGACAGACCTTACGGCGATTCGGACTGTGTCTTCTGCGGTGAATGCGTTCAGTCCTGCCCGGTGGGTGCCCTGGTCGAAAAAGATTCCCGGTACCGATACCGCCCATGGGAATGTGAAAAGGTCCGCACCACCTGCGCTTACTGCGGTGTGGGCTGCCAAATCGACCTTCACGTAAAAGACAATCAGGTCATGAAAGTGACCGGGCTAAAAGACATCGCTCCCAACAACGGAAGCCTCTGTGTCAAGGGCCGGTTCGGTTACCATTTCATCAACTCTCCGGAACGGCTCAAAACACCGTTGATAAAGAAAAACGGTGAACTTAAAGAGGCCTCCTGGGATGAAGCCCTGGATCTTGTGGCCGAAAAACTCAACGGCATCAAATCATCCCACGGTTCGGACAGCATCGGTGTATTGACATCCGCCCGGGTGAGCAATGAAGAAAACTATGTGATACAAAAATTTGCAAGGGCGGTGCTCAAAACAAACAATGTCGACCATTGCGCCCGTCTCTGACATTCCTCCACCGTGGCCGGTCTGGCCGCAGCATACGGAAGTGGCGCAATGACAAACACCATTGCCGACATCGAAAAAGCCGAAGTCATTCTCATCACCGGTTCAAACACCACGGAAAACCATCCGGTTCTTTCCGCATTTGCAAAACGGGCCGTGGAACTGAAAGATACCCGGCTCATCGTTGTGGACCCCCGGATGATCAAAATGGCGACCTTTGCCCAGGAATGGCTAAGACCCAATCTTGGAACCGATGTGGCATGGATAAACGCCATGATGCATGTCATCATAAAGGAAGAACTTCATGATGCGGCGTATGTCGAGAATCGAACCGAAGCCTTTGAAACGCTCAAAGAATCGGTTGAAAAATATACCCCCGACTATGTGGAATCCATTACCGGTATACCGTCGGAACAACTGGAAAGAGCCGCCCGGCTCTATGCCGGCGCCAAACCGGGAAGTATTCTTTACTGCATGGGGATCACCCAGCATACCAGTGGAACCGATAACGTAAAGGCGCTGGCCAATCTCGCCATGCTCTGCGGAAACCTCGGTGTGGAAGGCGGCGGTGTGAACCCCCTCCGGGGCCAGAACAATGTCCAGGGCGCCTGTGACATGGGCGGGCTGCCGAATGTCTATACCGGGTATCAGAATGTGGCCGATGCCGCATCCCGGGAGAAGATGGAACAGGCCTGGGGGGTTTCCGGCCTTCCGGACAAGCCGGGCTTGAAGGTAACGGAAATGATTCCCAGAGCCCACGACGGAAGCCTCAAAGCCCTCTATATCGTCGGTGAAAATCCCCTGGTATCGGATCCGGATTTGAATCATGCCGAAAAGAGCATCGACAACCTCGATTTTCTGGTGGTCCAGGACATCTTTCTGACGGAAACCGCCCGGCATGCCGATGTGGTGCTGCCCTCCTGCTGCTTTGCCGAAAAGGACGGCACCTTTACCAATACGGAGCGGCGGGTTCAAATGGTGCGGAAAGCCGTCGAGGCACCCGGGGAATCCATGGACGACTGGAAGATAACCTGTGAAATCGCCACCCGGATGGGATACAAAATGGCCTATGAGAACAGTGAGGCCATCATGAAAGAGATCGCACAGACCACCCCCTCCTATGCCGGCATTACCTACGACCGGATCGCATTCGAAGGGATCCACTGGCCCTGTCCGGATACCGGGCACCCGGGCACGCCGATCCTTCACGTGGATCGTTTTGCACGGGGCAAAGGGTTGTTTCACGCCACCGAATATCAACCACCGGCCGAGGTGGTGGACGACGAATATCCGCTCTTTCTGACCACCGGACGGCTGATGTACCATTATCACACCGGCACCATGACCATGAAATCCCCGGAGCTCAACCAGGTGGCTCCGGAAAGTTTTGTGGAGATATCACCTAAGGACGCCAAGGCCTACGGGCTTGACAACGGCGGTATGGTAGAGGTTTCATCCCGCCGGGGAAAGATCCGGGTCCGGGTCAAAATATCACCCAAAGCGGTGACCGGAACCGTCTTTATCCCCTTTCATTATGCCGACGGTGCTGCCAACAAACTGACCAACGCGGCTCTGGATCCGGTATCCGGCATTCCCGAATACAAGGTCTGTGCTGTAAAGCTTTCGAAAGCGGCCTGATAAAGCATAGGGCATAGGGCAGAGAGCAGAGAGTTTAGCGTAAAAACCCGGCTTTTACGAAAGCCGGGTTTTTTGATGAACAAATAGATCCCATCGCCTTTGAAGACAACCCGATTCGCTGGCGTGTAAACCCGCCAGGGCAAAGACGGATCGGAAAGAGGAGGTCATGATATGATTTCCAACAGGTTCGGATGTATTAGAATCCCACAGTACGGTCGGGTTTTGCTGACGACCCTGATTATTTTTTTAATTGCCACCAGTTGTGCTTCCTTAAAACAGCGAAACCCCGTCCCCGAAGCGTTGTCCGAAACCGCAAAGGTTCCCGGCATCCAAAATGCCAGAATGTGGGGGGATGCGCCACCGTCTTATGCGGACAGATGGCTTCGCATGCCGAGAGACGAACTGAAGGCGATTTTCCCTGCGCTCATGGGAGCGGAGCACAATTATCTGGCCATCTCCGGAGGCGGTGCAAACGGTGCGTTCTGCGCCGGTCTGCTGTCCGGATGGAGTGAAGCCGGCAATCGGCCCGACTTCAGCATCGTAACCGGCATCAGCACCGGTGCGCTCGCAGCGCCTTTTGCCTTCCTCGGCCCGTCCTATGACGCCCGGTTAAAGGAAATCTATACAACCCATTCAACCAAAGACCTCATCCGAAACCGTCAATTAGTGGGAGCCCTGACGAGTGATTCGGCCGTCAGTGCGGAACCGATGAAGACGCTCATCGCCAAATACTATGACCGGAAGGTAATAGACGATATTGCCGCAGAACACCTCAAAGGGCGGCGCCTGCTCATCGGAACGACCAATCTCGATTCCGGACGACCCGTCATCTGGAGCATCGGTTATATTGCAGCCAGCGGAAACCCGGATCGGGGCGACCTGATCCGGCAGATACTACTGGCCTCGGCCTCTATTCCGGCGGTATTCCCCCCGGTCTACATCAAAGTCGAAGCCGGCGGTCAAGGTTATGAAGAAATGCACGTCGACGGCGGCACGGCCTCCCAGGTCTTCCTGTTCCCGAGCGGGTTCGATGTTCGTCCCGCCCTGACAAAACTTGAAGTCAAAGGCACACCCAACGTCTATGTCATCAGAAATTCCCGCCTTTCTGCGGAATGGGTTACGGTCAAACCGTGGATCGTTCCCATTGCCGGTCGATCCATCGCTTCCCTGATCCGGACACAGGGTATCGGTGACATGTACCGCATCTATCTTGGCGCCCGGAGGGACAAGCTGAATTACCACCTGGCCATCATTCCGGAGGATTTTGAGGTAATACCCAAAGAGATGTTCGATCCGGAATACATGGGCAAACTGTTCGATCTCGGCTATAAAATGGCAGAACCCGGATACCCCTGGCGCAAAGCGCCCCCGGGGTTCGAGTAATCCGACATCGGATGATGCCACGGTTATCGGTTAGTCAGGGTTGATCCAGTTTTCGATTTTCAGGCCGGGTACCTTGCTAAAATGCCTCGTATTTCCGGTAATAAGAATCATTTCATGCTGGATGGCGATTGCGGCAATTCTTAAATCGGGTTCACTGCAGGAGAACCCCTGTTTTTCTAATTTGGCTTTGAGTTCACCAAATATTTTTCCACCCGTTTCATCAAACCCCACAATTTTTACATTTGGGAAAACCTTTTCGTCAAAGGCTTTGATAATCCGGTTCTTTCGGGTGGATCGATTGGCACCGTAATATATCTCCCCGATGTTAATGGAAGTGGTATGCTGGAGCTCTCTAGGAAGCCTTGCCAGTTTTTTAAGCAATATTTCAGATGGACTCCGTTTAACAACATTGCTAAGGACATCCGTATCAAAGAGATACATTACAATTTGACCTCTCTGCTCTCTTCCGATTCCCTGGCCGCATATATTTGGACGACCATTTCTTCCACCGTATCATCGATGCCTGCCAGCACGCCTTTGGCTTCAATCAACCCCTTTTTTTCAAACTTCCTAAATTCCGCTATCGGAAGGATGACAGCCACCTCTTTACCTTTCTTTGTGATCGTAATCTTTTCTCTCCGATAGATAATACGATTAATAATATCCGAAAACTTCGATTTTGCCTCGGTAAGCGAAAATATGGTTTCCATCTTCAGCCTCTTATTTGATATTTTTTTGAACTATTTTAGTCTAAATAGCCCAAATAGTCAATTAGATCCTTTCGGCAATTCAGGGCAAACGAATTTAGAGTTTTTGGGCATAAAAAAAAGCCCGGCTTTGACAAAGCCGGGCTTTTATAAGCTGCTGTTCTCTCTGCTCTGTGCGCTATGCACTTTGCTCTATGCTCTATGCTCTATGTACTTTGCTCTATGCCGGTCAGTCCACGATCGGCCGCGGCAGCACACCGGCGCGTTCGGCGATTTCCGGCACCTTGTGTTCCCACTCGATGGCCATCAGATGAACCCCGGCCACCCCTTTCAACTCTTTGAATTCTTCAATCTGCTCGCAGGCGATCCGGATCCCCTCTTCAGCCACTTTCCCTTTGCCCGCACCCTGGAGGCGCTTGATGAGATCATCCGGAACATCCATACCCGGAACATTGTTTTTCATATATCGAGCCATACCCACACTCTTCATGGGGGTTACCCCGGCAAGAATGGCGACCTTTTCCGTCAACCCCATGTCGTTTGCCTGTTTGACCCATTCCCTGAAGCGATCCATGTTGTAGATACACTGGGTCTGGATAAAATCGACACCGGATTCGACCTTTTTTGCCAATCGGTGGACCCGCCACTCAAAGGGGTCGGCAAAAGGGTTGGCGGCAGCGCCGATAAAAATCTTTGGCGGTTCGTCGATATCGCCACCAGAAAGAAACTTGGCATCATCGCGCATATTCTTGACCATACCGATCAGCTGCATGGAGTCGATATCAAAAACCCCTTTTGCCTGTGGATGGTCTCCGAACTTCTGATGATCCCCCGAAAGGCAGAGCATGTTCCGCACCCCGTGGGCATAGGCGCCCAAAATATCGGCCTGCATGGCCAGACGGTTCCGGTCCCGGCAGACCATCTGAAAGTTGGGTTCGAGCCCCTCCTGAATTACCAGCAAAGACGCCGCCCAGCTGGACATCCGAACCACCGCGGTCTGATTGTCCGTGATATTGACCGAATCCACAACGCCCTTAAGATGAGACGCTTTTTCCCTGACATCCGCTGCATTCGCCCCCCGGGGGGGGCCGAGTTCTCCGGTAAAGGCAAAATGGCCGGCTTTTAGTATCTTTTCGAGATTGCTACCCGATTTTAATCCGTTTTCACTGCTCATGGTACGTATCCTGTATGTATGAATTGTCGGTATGTTTGCTTCTATCCAACGATCTATGTTTCAATTTTTTCCGGCTTCTTGTATCCCGGCTGGATCAATGTCCGGGGAACCTGGTCTTTCCACTCCCCGGGCGGGTGAATCTTTTTGATACAATCGAGCCGGCCCTGATTGGCCAGACGTTCATAGATCATGTACCAGGCGCAGGGTTGCTCCGAATCGATTTCACAGCTCCCTTTGTTGGTCCCGCCGCAGGGGCCGTTATAGAGACCTTTTGCGCACATGGTGACCGGACAGACACCTCCGGTCCAGGCCAGCACACAGCTCTGGCAGGAGCGGCACCGTTCTTCGTACCACCCCACCGCCTGATTGACGGCCAGCCCGCTGGTGTCCACAGCCGGAAATACCGGTTTATCCGGAAACCGTTCGGCAAGAAACTGGATCCCGACCCCGCAGGCCATGGAAATCAGGGCATCATAGGCATCCACCCGATCATCCAGTTCTGCCAGATATTCACGATCACACTGTCTTTCAACCGTCACCTGGCCGATCTCAATGGGGTTGCCGTCCAGACGACGGGCCATTTCCAGTTCGGTGCTCAACACCGTTACTTCTTTTTCTCCACCGGTCAGACAAACCGACACACAGGTCCCGCATCCAACGTTGAGGACCTTTTTATACCCTTGGAGCATCTCTTTGATATCTTCAAAGGGTTTGCGTTTGGCAACGATCATGTTTCCTCCTATGTCACCGATGGCCCCCTGTGCGCAGCCGGAGTCTCAAGTCACCTCGAAAACACGCAGCACCCAGAGGGCGTATGGTATTTTTTATGCTTTCCGCTGACCTTCTCCTTTACCATCTTCTCAGCGATAAAGGAAAAAGATTATTCTTTTCTCTGCGGTCTCTGCACCGAAAGCGACCTGTCGGGTCGTCTTGCGGGATCGAAGCTGAAAGCGTAAGCCCCGAGCTCCCAAAGCGACGTGTCGGGTCGAAGCCAGAGGCGTAGCCTGAAGGCTGAAGCGGGCGGTTGATTTCTATCCGCACCGCACCTGGACCTTCTGTCTCCGGCTACATGGCCGATTCGGGATGGAAAGGCAGCACTTCTTTGAGATCATCCCCGAGATACGCGCGCTCATTCGGCCCGAGGATCCCCAGTGAGAGACAGATCAGTGTCCACAGATGAACCGTTTGCCAAGGATGCTCGCGAATTTCGCTTAAATCGTGAACCTGGGCATGGCAATTGTGGCATGGGGTAATACAGTAAGCCGCCTGGGTCGCAAGGATCTGCTCGGCCTTCAATCGGCCGTACTCACGGCGTTCTTCGGGATATCCGGACTGCAGAAACCCGCCGCCGCCGCCGCAGCAGTAGTTATTGGAGCGATTCGGCTGCATATCCACAAAATTTTCTTCGCCCACCACCGATTTAACGACATACCGCAGATCTTCGGCAACCGGATCTCCTAAGGATTTCCGGACCAGCTGGCAGGGATCCTGGACCGTAAATTTGATTTTCCGGTCCTTGTTCCAGTCCGATTTGACCTTTAATTTACCTTCCCGGATCCATTCGGCATATAATTCAATGATGCTTTTGATCTCGAATTTGTGATAGATGTTGAATTTTTTCAGTCCGGCCCGGACTGCAAAGAGTTCATGCCCTCATTCCGTATTGAGCCAGTACTTACAGCCCAGATCATCCACGGCTTTTACCTTGGTCCTGACGATTTTTTCCCAGTTTTCGTTATCCGCCATAAACATGCAGTAGTTTTCCGCTGCCCACCCCTTGGTGCCGTATGTCCAGTCGGCGCCCGCAAGGTGCATGATCTTCCAGAGCGGCACCATCTCATCGGGTTCGGTAACCGGCTCACGTGAGTTCTGATTCAGGAAGTATTCCGCACCAGCCCTGTTGACCGACGCCTTCATGTCTGCAAATTCGGGCTGGGATTCCTGATATTCTTCCAGAACGTCTTCGACGACAAATTGAAAATCTTCTTCGGATGTCCCCATGGCGCTGCAGGTATCGCTTCTAAGGGCCATGTCACAGGAGCCCAGAATCCCCTTGGGTCGATCCTCACGGGGCCAGCTGTTTCTGACATTGAAGATAAACTGGGGGATATCGATTTTCATGGGGCAGACATAAACACACCGCTGACACATGGTGCACATCCATGCCCATTCAGAGCTTAAAATCTCCTCATCCATACCCAGTGATGCCATCCGCAGGAACTTCCTAGGATCCATATCTTCCAGACCGGTGGCCGGACAACCGGATGAACACATTCCGCAGGTCAGGCACAGGTTCAGATTGCCCCCGTCCGGCAGAAGCCCCATGACCTTGTCTTTAAAAATGCTTTTTTTCTTTCCGCCGAGTTTAATTGCTTCCTCTGCCATAAATTGCTCCTCTATTAACTTCCCCCCCGTCGCTTCAACGGATTGGGGCCCAGTTCCTGAATATTTTCGGTCATCTCCTTTGCATAGGCGGCAAAGGTGGGGCCTTCACCGGAGGAGAGGTTATACATCCTTACCCGATCCGCCTCAAGGCCGATCTCTTCCAGCATCATCCGGACATGGCCCACACGTTCACGAGCTCTGAAATTGCCCTCGTTGTAGTGACAGGCCCCCTCCAGGCAGCCGACCACATAGACGCCGTCTGCCCCTTTTTGAAAGGCCTTGAGCATATGGATGATATCTACCTTCCCGCTGCAGGGAATCCGGATTATTTTTACATTGGCCGGATAGTCGAGTCGCATGGAACCTGCCAGGTCCGCGGCCGAGTATCCTCAATATTCACAGCAAAACGCGATAATCGTCGGTTCAAATTCAGTCATTATTCTATTTCCTCTGCCAGTAACGCTTCAATTTTACATATTAGTTGGTCATTTTCATAAAAGCTCAGCTTTATGGCCTCCCTGGGGCAGACTGCCGTGCAGACGCCGCAGCCCCGGCAAAGCGCATCATCGATTTCCACCTCACCCATTTCGGTGTTGAAAACCGGCACCTGAAAGGGACACGAGCGGACACAGGTCAAACACTTTACACAATGGTCCGTGTCGACCTTGGCCGTGATGGCGGACAGTTTGATTTCAGATTTGGAAAGAAATGTGGTCGCTCTGGCCACCGCCGCCTGCGCCTGTGCAATGGCTTCGGTGAGCAGTTTGGGCCCGTGGGCGGTTCCGCAAAGGAAAACACCTTCGCTGCCCATGTCCACCGGCCGAAGCTTCACATGGGCTTCCATGAAAAATCCTTCGGGGTTTCGGTTCAATTTCATGATCCGGGAAAGGGATTCGGTATCCTGGGCCACAACACCTGCACTGAGGGCGACCATATCCGATTCGATCTCAAGATCCCGCTGGAGGATGTGGTCTTTTATCGAAACCATGAGGTTTCCGTTATCGGTTGTGACCACCGGTGGTGATTCGGGGTCAAACCGGATAAATATCACACCCTTTTCCCTGGCCTCGGTATAGTAATCTTCCAGCAGGCCGTAGGTTCGGATATCCCGGTTGAGTACAAATACCTGGGCATCCGGATTCAGTTTCTTTATTTCCAGTGCATTTTTTACCGCACTCTGACAGCAGATGCGTGAACAGTTCTGGTTCTGTTCGTTCCGGGACCCCACGCACTGAATCATCACAACGGAGGAAAGGTCGGAAGCCCCTTTCTCTGAAAGATGATCACTCAATTCCACCTGGGTCACCACCCGATCCGATTCCGGGTACTGATACTCAATGGGAATATATTCGGTGGCACCGGTGGCAACGATAATGACGCCGTGTTTGAGTGTGCGCACCTCGGTTTCATCCCCCACCGTTACCTCGGTGGAAAAATTGCCCTTGTAGCCGCTGAAACCGACAATACGGGTGCCGGCTAGCACCTCGACGTTTTGCTCGGCCCCGACTTCCCCACGCAACTGTTCGAGATAGCCGGGAATATCCTTTCCTTCGATGGTATGATGCAGCCTTTTTGCCATACCGCCCAGTTCGGCATCCTGTTCCACGAGAAAAACCTTAAATCCCTGTCGGCCGATATTTAAGGCCGCATTCATGCCGGCCACCCCGCCGCCGATGACCAGGGCCCGTTTGTTCACCGAGATGAAGCGCTCTTTTAAAGGATAAAGGGTTTCAGCCCGGGCCACGGCCATCCGGATCAAATCCTTGGCCTTTTTGGTGGCGGTCTCGGGAACCTTTGAATGTATCCAGGAGTTCTGATTCCGAATATTGGCCATCTCGAACAGATACTTGTTAAGACCGCACCCCTCGAGTGTTTCCTGGAAAATCGGCTCATGGGTTTTGGGTGTGCAGGCAGCAACCACCAGCCGGTTTAAGTTGTGCTCCTTGATCTTTTCCTTGATTTTATCCTGGGTATCCTGGCTGCAGGTAAAAAGATTTTCATCGGTAAACACCACATTCGGAAGTGTGGCCGCGTATTCCTTTACCGCCGGAACATCCACCACCCCGCCGATGTTGATACCGCAGTTGCAGACAAAGACCCCGACTCGCGGTTCTGTTCCCGAAACATCGATCTCATCGGGAACCACCGGTTTTTTGGTCTCGGTGTTTCTGGCCCCTGCAAGATCCACCGCAGCAGCGCTGGCGGCAGCACCGGCTTCGGTCACTGCACTGGGAATGTCCTTGGGACCCTGGAAAATCCCGCAGGTGTAAACCCCTTTGCGGGAGGTCGCCACCGGCAGAAAGGGGTCGGTCTTGGCAAAATTGTACTTACCCAGGTCGATATTGAGACGTTTCGCAAGATCCACGGAAGATTCCGTTACCTGGAGTCCCACCGAAAGGACGACCATGTCAAAGGTCTCATCCATCTGTTGGCCGGCATCGTCCACCCAGTGGAGCCGCAGATCACCGGTTTCATGGATCTCTTCGATGGTATGAATTCTTGCCTTTACAAACCGCACACCCTCCTTGTCCCTGGCGCGCAAATAGTATTTTTCGTAATCTTTCCCAAAGGTCCGGATATCCATATTGAATACGGCGCAGTCAAGATCCCCATGGGCGTGTTCCTTTGCGATCATGGATTCCTTTACGGCATACATGCAGCATACAGAAGAGCAGTAGCCGTTTCCGCAACGGTTTGTATCTCTGGACCCGACACACTGGAGCCATGCAATTTTCTTGGGATCTTTCCCGTCCGAGGGCCGCTCAAGATGCCCAAGGGTGGGTCCCGAAGCACTCAGGATACGCTCGAACTCGAGGCTTGTCATCACATTGGGATTGCTCTTCCAGTGATAGAACGGCTCCAGGTTTCCCGGATCAAATACATCCGCACCCTGGGACAGGATCACAGATCCGACCCGAAGCTCCTCCTCCACTGCCGTCTGTGAATGATCCACCGCCCCTGCCAGGCACGCGTTTACACACTGGTAGCATTCCGAGCAAATACCGCACCGGAGGCACCGGTCGGCTTCCTGCTTTGCCTCCTGCTCATTGTAGCCGAAGGATACTTCAAGGAAATTGCACTCACGGGCCTCCGGATCCAGACAGCGGACCGTTGTTCTTGCCCGTTTCGGTTCAAGGGAGATATCCGGTTTTTCAAACTCCCAGTTCTGCTCCCGGCCCTGGGCCAGGTCCTGGCCGTTTAGAAACCGATGAATGCTCTCGGCCGCTTCCTTTCCGCAGGATACGGCATCAACCACCGATTTGGGGCCGTAGAAAACATCACCGCCTGCAAAAACCCATTCCGTCGATGTCTGCAGGGTTACCGGATCCACCTGGATGCCGCCTCTGGGGGTAACTTCGATTCCCTCGCCTTGGGCAAAATCGAGCTGCGCACTCTGTCCGATGGCGATGATGATAGTATCCCCGAAATAGGGCTGGCATTCGTTTTCGTTGTACTGGGGACTGAATCGCCCCTCCGTGTCAAAGACCGCTGTGCAGGCTTTAAACTCGATACCCGAGACCCGGTCGCTTTTATCGATAAAAAAGGCCTTGGGCCCGAAACTGTTGGCGATCTTGATCTCCCCCTCAAGGGCCTCTTCGATTTCTTGCTCCCAGGCAGGCATCTCGTCGCGGCTTTCGAGACAGATCAGGGTTACGTTTTCCGCCCCTTTCCGTTTGGCGGTCAATGCCACGTCGATGGCCACATTTCCGCCGCCGATGACCAGCACATCCTTTCCGATGGAAACATCTTTGCCCAGGGCGCTATCGCGAAGATAATCGACGCCCTGGAGAACCCCTTGGGCGTCTTCGTTTTCAACACCCAGTTTCCGTCCTCCGTGGAGCCCCACCGCCAGAAATACCGCTGAAAAACCGTCGGCCTTCAGGCTTTCCAAGGTGATATCTTTCCCGAATGTCACGCCTGTTTTGATGGTAACCCCGAGTTGTTCGATGACCTTGATCTCTCCGGCCAGAATATCCCTGGGCAGTCTGTATTCCGGAATTCCCACCATCATCATACCGCCGGCCACCGGAAGCTTTTCAAATATGGTCACCTGGTAGCCCTTTTGCGCAAGATCGTATGCCGTGGTCAGCCCGGCCGGCCCGGAACCGATAACGGCGACTTTCTCTTCCCGGCTTTCAGCCACCTCCGGGATGTACATCTCCCCGGAGTCACGTTCATAATCGGCCAGATACCGGTGCAGTTCCCGGATGGCAAGGGGCTGATCCAGATCGTTTCGCGTACATATCTCTTCGCACGGATGGTGACATACGCGGCCGCAGATCCCGGGAAAGGGGTGCTCCTGCTTGAAAAGCTCGAGCGCTTCCCGGTTTTTGCCCGCATTGATGAGTGCAATATACCCCTGGATGCTCACATGGGCCGGACACGTCGCCTTACAGGGTGCCGTACCCCGTTTTTGAATGGCAAATGCCCCGGGTATTGCCTGGGCATACTGCTTGTAGATGGCCTTTTGAGTTGAGAGACCTTCGTCGTAATCGTTTGACAGTTCGATGGGGCAGACCTTGGCACAATCCCCACAGCTGGTGCATTTTGAGAGATCTACAAAACGGGGTTCCCGGTGGATTTTTGCAGAAAAATTTCCAGGCTCCCCTTCAAGGTCCAAAAGTTCGGTATTGGTAAGTAGTTCAATGTTCAGGTGCCGGCCGACCTCGACCAGTTTTGGTGAGATCACTCACATGGCACAGTCGTTGGTGGGAAAGGTTTTGTCCAGCTGGGACATGAGCCCACCGATGGCTGATGATCTTTCCACCAAATAAACATAATAACCCGATTCCGCCAGATCCAGTGCTGACTGCATGCCGGCGATACCGGCACCGACCACCATTACGGATCCGCTCGTCTTCCCTTTATCAGATGCCATTAGAACTCCTTTTTATCTCCTGTAACGACGCGATCCCTCTATCCGGAGAAAGCGTGAAAAACAGAGGTTGCATATACATATTTTTTTATTCAGCTCTCAAAAACCACAAGAGGAGGAGTATGCCACAATCAGCCATTCACTGTCAATATTGTCGGATGAAAATTTTTCAGACAAAATGATGTAATCGTGGTGGGCATCGGGGACTGTCGTCACCCTGTCAGGGATGTTCCGATCATGGACATGATCTGCTCGTTTTCAAAGCCCTTCTGTTGAATGGCCCCCGATCGACAGGAGGATGCACACAATCCGCACCCCTTGCAGAGTGTCGGTTCGATTTCCGCCTTTTCCGTCTTCTCATTAAACCGGGGCGCCCCGAACGGGCATACCGACACACAGATACCGCAGCGGCTGCACATATTGGGAGCCACCATGGATACCATCCCGCTGACCGTTCGGGTTTTTCCGGACAACACGGCCGCCGCCCGGGTAGCGGCTGCCTGTGCCTGGACAATGGTCTCGCCGATGGGTTTGGGCGAATGGGCAAGACCGCAGACAAAAACACCGTCGGTGGCAAAATCAACGGGACGCAGCTTGACATGGGCCTCGGTGAAAAAACCGTCCACGTTCTGCTGCACCTTAAAAAACCGCGCCAGGGGGTGATCCGTCTCGGTGACGATGGCGGATGCCAGCACCAGTAGATCCGGACGGATTTCCATCTTCCTTCTTAAAACGCAATCGGTAAATGTCACCTGCAGATCTTCACCATCTCCTTCAACGATCAGATCCCCATCGATATCGTAGCGGATAAACATGATGCCGGCCGACCGGGCCCTTCTGTATAAATCTTCCCGCAGACCATAGGTGCGCATGTCCCGGTAGAGGATAAACACATCCATTTCCGGACGGATGGATTTTAGCCGCAACGCACTGTTTACCGACCGGGTACAGCAGACCTTTGAGCAATAGGGCCGCTGGGGGATCCGGGACCCGACACATTGAACAAACACCGCGGTGTTTCGCTGTGCCAAGAAAGGATCATTGTCGATAATCCGCTCCTGAAGCTCAAGGGCGGTCATGACCCGGGAATCCTTTCCGTAATGGTATCCTTCCGGCAAAAGTTCCGAAGCACCGCACGCAATGACGGTCACCCCGTGGGCCAGTGTCTCTTTTTTCCCGCCCATAGAAAACGTTGTTTTGAAATTGCCGATAAAGCCTTCAACTGCCTCGATTTGTGCATTCAGAAAAACCGAAATCCGGGTATCGGAATCAACGGCGTCGACCAGTTTGGCAAGATATGCCGGTATATTCTCACCGCGCCAGGTTTCAAAAAGCCGGCGGGCATTACCGCCGAGCATTGCCGCCTTTTCAACCAGAAAGACAAGAAAACCTTGATCCGACAGGCTCCTGGCCGCCGTCATTCCGGCAACCCCGCCGCCGATCACCATGGCCTGCTGATCCACCTCCAGGGTTGGCTCTTCCAGGGGATGCATCATCCGGGTCTTTGCAACCGCCATCCGGACCAGACTTTTGGCCTTTTCAGTAGCCGCTTTCAGATCCTCCTTGTGCACCCATGAACACTGATTACGGATATTGGCCATGTCAAAAAGATATTTATTGATCCCGCTGTTTATCAGGGTCTGCTGAAACAGCGGTTCATGGGTCCGGGGGGTGCAGGCGGCCACCACGACCCGATTCAGCCGTTTATCCCTGATCACCCGGGCCATTTTTTCAAGAGAATCCTGAGAGCAGGCAAACATGCCCTCTTCGGCATGGACAACGCCGGGAAGCCCCCGGGCCATCTCCACCACCAAGGGCACATTCACAACAGATGCGATGTTTGTTCCGCACCGGCAGACAAACACACCGACCCGGATCGGCTCACCCCGGATGTCGGTTTCAACGGGTCGGGTTACAGTTTTCGTCAGGGTCCACTTCCGCGCTGCCAGCAGCCCCCCTGCAGCTCCGGCGGCCGCACTCGATTCGATCACGGAAGAGGGGATATCATTTGGCGATCCGAACGTGCCGCAGACAAATATACCGGGTCTGGAGGTTTCCACCGGGTGAAACGTTGAACTGGCAACAAACCGGTAGTGATCCAGGTCCACACCCAGTCGATTTGCGGTATCACATCCCTGCCGGGCAGCGCCCAATCCCACAGAGAGCACAACCATATCAAAATCTTCTTCCACCCGTCTTCCCGCTTCATCCACATAGCGGATCCGTTGCATGTCGGTCTCTTTAATGTGGGTGAGGCAGGTGACCTTCGATTTTATAAAGCGGACCCCGAGGGCGTCTTTTGCGCGATTGTAATATCGCTCGAAATCTTTCCCATGGGTACGAATATCGATATAGAAAATGGCGGTATCGACCCGATCTTTTGTGTGTTCCTTTGAGAGGATGGCCTCTTTTACGGCATAGGTACAGCAGACAGCCGAACAATACCCCTTTGCACCGATGTGTTCATCCCGGGAGCCGATGCATTGCAGCCATGCAATTTTTCCGGGTGTCTCCTGATCCGAAGGCCGCAGCAGATGCCCTCCATAAGGGCCCGACGCCGACAGGATTCTCTCAAACTCTAAACTGGTGACGACATTTGCATATTTCCCATAACCGAAGGTGTCGTGGGTGCCGGGATCGTAAGTTTCCGCGCCCAGCGCCAATACGATCGCCCCGACATCCAGGGTGATTTCCTTTTCCGACTCATCGAAAACAATGGCACCGGTGGGGCAGACCTTCTCACAGGCCCTGCATTTTCCCCGGGTCAGGTAGATGCAATGCTCCGGATCGATTACGTATTTGAGCGGGACTGCCTGGGCATATTTTAAATAGGCGGCTTTTCGATGTGCCAGACCGCCGTCATAGGTGTTTACGATTTTCTTGGGGCATTTTTCCGCGCATTTTCCGCAGGCGATACACTTTTCCATATCCACATACCGGGGGTGCCGGGTGATGTGGACATGGAAATTTCCCGCCTCACCGGAAACCGTGGTGACTTCCGAAAGGGTCAGAATCGCTATGTTGCTGTGCCGGCCGACCTCGACCAGTTTCGGGGAGATCACTCACATGGCACAATCATTGGTGGGAAAGGTTTTGTCCAGCTGTGACATGAGCCCGCCAATGGAGCTTGAACTTTCAACCAGATACACATAATATCCGGTATTGGCCAGATCCAGTGCGGCCTGCATGCCGGAAACCCCACCCCCCACGACCATTGCAGCACCGATTGTATTCTGTGACATCTGCTATTCCTCTTTCAAAAACGAATCGACCCCGCTGATATCGAGTCGATTCATTTCAAATCCCAGTTTTATTTTCGGTACACCCATAGACACCCCCAGCAACTGCGGAAACAGGATGGATGGAAGCATGTGCGTCTTCCCCCTGCCGGAGATCGTCGTTTCCTGAACGGCATCAAACTGAAGCTGACAGTACGGACAGGCCGTACAGAGGTAACGGGCCCCTGCAGTTTCGGCATCATCTATCTTTCTTTGCATCAGGGAGGCTGAAAGTCCGTCATTGACGCCGATCAGCGGAGCCCCGCAGCATTCCAGCCGCATCTGCCAGTCAACACTTTCCGCACCGGTCAGTTTTATCAATCGGTCAAACATCACCGGTGCCAGCGGATCGTCAAACCGGGTCACCCTGCTCGGACGCAGCGCATGGCAGCCGTTCTGGGCGGCGATCTTAAGCCCCTTAAAGGGTCGGGTGACTGCCTGGCCCACGGTATCGACACCGATATCGTGGAAGAGTACCGAAAGCAGGTGTTTTATCTGAACGGTTCCTCCATAGGCCAGTTTATGAGAAGTGAGGTGCCGGTTTATCTCTTTCCTTTTTTCATGGTCTTCCTTAAGCAGATGATCCGCTGCCTTCAGGCTCCCGAAGCAGCACTTACACAGGGTCAGGATATCGAGTCCGGCCCTTTCGGCAAGGGCGATGTTTTTTGCAGCAGACAGCAGAAAGGCCTTTTCATCCGCATTCCGCATGGGATATCCGCAGCAGTTGAACTGCCGGAAGTCCTTTAATTCGACATCCAGCCTTTCCAGAACCGCACGGGCAGACACCTCATATTGCTGCAGCCGGGCAGGGATCTGGCAGCCGATAAAGAATGCATAAGGTTTCATGGGCATTTCTTCACCCTTCTTACCGCCGTATTCTTCAACCCGTAAAGAACCTCTGTAACCTGAACGTTTTGGGGGCAGTGCTCCTGGCATTGATAGCAGGTCACACAGTCCCAGATCATCCGGGCGCCGGCTGCCATCTCCCATTGCCCCAACCCGAGTGCACACATCAGCTGATGGGGCAACATCCCGAGGTGATCCTGGGGGTCTTCAAAACTGCCCACCACCGGACAGACCGTCGTACAGGTCTGGCACCCGAAGCAATGGAAAAAAGTGCTGTCAATTACCGCCCTGTCTGCCCTGTCGCCACCCAGAGACAGCACCCCGGTTTTGTCTGCCAGCGCATCGAAGTTGCCGGCCACCGCCTTTCGGGCAATAATTATCGGCTCAGAATAGGTATCGGCAGGGTCTGATTCACGGCAAAGTCCCCTCAAGAAAGAAAGGGGCGACAACACGAGGGGTTCCGGATCTTTTTGCTGGACCAGGTCTTCCCGCACACGGACCCAGAGTTCCTTTAACCGGATGCCGGAAGGGCAGACCACCGTGCACCGGTCACAATTCGTGCACAGGTAAATCCCTTCCCGGATCGCTCTTAATGCATTATGGGAAATATCTTTTCCGCAGGTCCATCTCTTTAAATAGACCATTTTTTCCGACGGAAGAATCAATTCGTTTCCGGCTGCATCGTAGGCCATCATGGCCGAACAGTATCGGCTGCATGTCCCGCAATGGGTGCAGGCGTCCAGTTCCAGGGCCTGGCGGGTAACGACATTTTCCGGGCTTGTGCCGGTGCCAGCCATGACGGCATCGATAAGCAGGCTGATGGGTGTTGCGACGATATGAAACATCTTGCTAAACGGCAGGTAGGCCAACCCGGCAAAACAGGATAGGATATGAAGGTACCAGAGGATACCCACTGCACCGGCACGATCAAGAGCGGGGGCGATGGGTCGTGCGGCCCTTGCAATGGCATAACCGGTAAACGCCCATTTTGTATCTGCATGACAATCCGCACAGTTTTCTTCATGGCTCTCCCGGCCCGCCGCCAGGCGGTCCGCTTCAAAAGGGCCTTTCATGCCGGGGGAGACCAGACCGAATTCCTGAACCCAAAAGCTTGTGAGCGCCTCAACCTCTGTTTCGTCATTTATATCGGCATAATCTTCCACCATCCCTTGAAATTCGGAATCGGATGCGATCTTAAACCCGGCCAGCAGCATTCCGGAGCTCATGAGGACGGCCAGAATGACGATGGCGTAAAGGTCCATGCCGTTTGACTTTAACCGCGGCGTTTTCAGGATGTACCGACGACACACGGCGATGGTCAGCCCGGCGAGCATTGCCAGGCCGAAGAAATCCCTTAAAAAGAGGTATGGATTCAGCGTTGGGAGGTATTCTCCGAAAAGCAGCGGAATGATAAACTTACCAAGGGCGTGCATCAGCAGAAGGAGTGTAAACCCCCAGAACATAAGCATATGCATGACCCATCGGAGGCGGCTTTGTTGAAATATGCGTCTCTGAACCAGGATATCCAGAAAAAACGAATTTATGAGAACAACGATTCTTGAGCTAAAAAATATCCGGAATACCCCTTTTGCAGCACCGAAGACCCGGTTGCCGTAACCGATATCCCCGGCCCCGAGCCCGACATGTCTGGAAAACCAAGTGTGGAGCTTGTAGATGAACCCGATGCCGAACAGGAAAAGGGAGGCATAAAAAAGGGGTTTCAATATCATGTGTCAACCTGTTTGTGAAATGCGGGTGCAATGCCTAAGAATTGTATCGCTTTCCGACAGAAAATACCTGATCCGTATATGATACCGCTGGGTGACACCATGTGGTACACACTACAGGAATGGGTGGAAATTTCAACCCTAACTTCAGTAAGTTCCCGGATATTTTTTAAGCTGCTCGGCTTCCAGATCCTTTTGCCATTTGGGACGTTTTTTAAGCGCCGCAGTCTCTGCGAATATTTCCCGGATCCGCTTGAGCAGATAGGGTTTGTCCACCGGTTTTTCCATAAATTCATCCGGACTGAAATAATGGTAATCCGGATACTTATCGAAACCGACGCCCAGCTCTTCGGCCATGCCGGTGATACTGATAATCAGGGTCTCCTCCAGATCCGGATCCGTTCGAATCTTTTTACAGACTTCAAAACCGGAAAACCGGGTCTCCATCATGACATCCAGAAGCACCATATCCGGCCGTTCAGCACGAATCCGCTCCATGGCCATTTTGCCGTCCTCGGCTGTCAGGGTTTCAAATCCGTTGCTTTTAAGAAAGGTCTCCATGGTGAAACGGTAGTCGGGATTGTCATCTACAATGAGAATCTTTAACGGTTTTGCTTCCACACTTTACCCCCCTTTTTTGAATCTTCAGCGGTTCTCAGGCCGTCACCGTCTCCTGAGTATGACGCGAAACGTTGAACCCTTGCCGGCGCTTGAGGCCACCTCTATCCTGCCGCCGTGTTCCGTTACGACCTTGTCTACCACGGCAAGACCCAGACCGGTCCCCTCGCTGCCTTTGGTTGAAAAAAACTCCTTGAATATTTCCTTCCGGGTGACGGAATCCATGCCGATCCCGTCATCCACCACCTCGAACATAAGATGCCGCTTATCGTAAAACTCGACACGGATTTTAACGAAGTGATCTTTCCGCACCGTATCCCGCCCGCAAGCCTCCATGGCGTTTAAGACCAGGTTATTCAGCATTTTCCGGATACTGGATGGATCCAGTGTCGTTTCGGTCAATTCCGGATTGAACACAACCCCCAGATCGATCCCCTCGGCAGCCGCCTTTTCCCGGTATCTTTCCCGCACCTCAACGGCCAGATCGATGGGAGACACCTTCCGCAGGATCAGGGATCTCTTTTTGGAGGTATACAGGATGTTCTTTACAACGGTGGATATTTCCCGGATGTTTTTGCTGACGATCTGCCAACCCTTGGTCAAAAGCCGCATATCCTGGGTCTTGATACCTTCATCGACCACATAGGCGCCGCCTTCGAGCCCTTCCAGGATATTCTTTATGCCGTGGGATAAAACCGCAATGGATTGACCCAGCAGCATCAACTCCTTCTGTTCCTCTTTTAATTTTGTCACATCAAACGCCAGTTCCATGACAGCGGTGACATTGCCGAAGGAATCCAGAATAGGTGCCGACTGCACGATCATGCGGCATACCTGCCCATTGGAGAACTGAACCGTCTCTTCACTCATGTGACTCTGTTTGTCTAGAAACGTCTTTTGAACCGGACACGCCGGGCAGGGGCCCGGGGAGCCTTTGTAGACTTGATGGCAGGGCTTTCCGATACCGTTTCCGAAGTCGTTTTTAAACGCCCGATTGGCGAATATGATGTGAAGCGACCGGTTCTGGACGGAGAGGTAGCAGGGCAAAAAATCGATGATGTTTCGATAAGACAGGTCGGTTAAATCGATATCGGTTGCGGTTTGAACCATACCACCCCTTCCAAGATCTCGGCAATCCGACAGAAACGGACGCGCCTCTTATGCCGATACACAAACCATCTGCGTATCGGGTTTAACGCCGAAAGGGAACTGAAATCGAACTCATCTTGTCTTCTTTGAACGGGTCCGCCGGGGTGCCTGCGGCGGTTTGGCCCGGTCGTACGCCCCCCACATCTTTACACGATGCGGAGTTGATACATCTTCTCATGGTTTTTAGACACGCTCAAGTATTTTATAAAGGTTTATAAGATCCGGGTCAATACCACGGTATGGAGAAGGGGGCATGGAGCATGGAGCAGGGGAGCGTCGGGTTTGTATTGCACGCTAAAGACAATTGAACGGCCAGCATCAAACGCCCAGGTAGCTAAGACTCCGATATCGAACGTCGAATGCGGAAAGCGCTGTGTTTTATCTATTTTTCGATGTTCATTCTTCTTCCGGGGGTTTCAAATGATCCGGAACAATCAGCATGCTGATGAGCAGCGGTTTCAAAAATGACCAACGGATTCCGACCCTGTAAACTTCCTCCAGATCCCGTATGGCATCCCAGCAGTTATGACACGGCGCCACCACCAGCTTTGCGCCTGTGGCCAATATCTGATCCCGTTTGACTTTAAGACCCACGTTCCGCTGTTGCCGGTACCGTCCGATGCCGTTTAGCCCGCCGCCGCCGCCGCAGCAGAAGTTATGTTCCCGGCAGGGCTTCATCTCTCTGAAGTCTTCTGCAATATAGCTCATGATCTCCCGGGCCACGTCGCCCAGGCCGCCGTTTCGGATATAGTTGCAAGAATCCTGATAGGTGACCGGTTCTTTTATCTTTTTTGTAGGATCGATTTTAAGTTTACCGGTTCTCAATGCTTCGGCAATCCATTCCACATAGTGAAGACTATCCACCGGGGTCTTCCCGCTTTTAATACCGGCCCAGAAAGGTCCTTCGATGACCGTGGCCCTGTAAGCATGTCCGCACTCGGTTACCACCATCCGTTTGGGTTTGAGCCGATCCATGGCGTCATAGACCGATTCCACCTGCATCTTGCAGGCTGCCCCGTCACCTGCGAACATGGCCAGACTGGTCTCTTCCCATCCTTCGGAGGGGACTGTCCAGTTTTCTCCCGCCACACGGAACAGGATGGCGGCCTCTGCCAGATCTTCCGGATAGTGCTTGGGTTCCCGGGCATTTACCGTATACATAATATCCGCGTTTTCCACATCAACCGGTATCTTAAGCCCGGGCCAGTCATCCTCATACTCTTCCGCCATCCACTCGCAGGTATCCACCCAGTCCTCTGTGGTCACATCCATTTGAGCTCTGTAAATCCGGTGCATGCCGGATCCGATTTTCATCTCCCACGGACTGAATCCCTGGGAGTAGAGGATTCCACGCATGTAGGCGAACATCAGGCCCGTATCGATACCAAAGGGGCAATAGACGCCGCAGCGCGTACAGCACGTGCACTTGGAAAATGCCGCATCCATGCACTCCTGCATAAAAGCGTTATCCACATCCCCCTTGCGTTTCAATAGTTTCCCGAGGGTGGCCTGGATTTTATAAGAAGGCACCTGTTTCGGGTCCCGGTCGTTGGCCAGAAAATAGAAACAACTCTCACCGCACATCCCGCAATGGGAGCATATCTCAAGCCATGTCTTAAAACGGGATCGCACCACATTCTTAAGCGCCGCCTGTAACGCCTTTTTATCGACATCGAGATGGTTCATCTCTTCGTAGTATTCTTTGCCCCCTTTATCTGCCAGCAGGGCATTGAGTTGTTCCTTGGTATCGACGGTTTGTTTGTTGCAGAGTTTTCCTTGAGGCATTTTGCTTCCCTTAAAAAATTACGGGTTAAATCATCAGACTACCAGGCCAATCCCTTGCCTTTCATCCCCCCGCGCTTGGTTCCGTAGTCCATACCCAGTTGGGCCCTTGAGGCAAAGAACAGAACAAAGTGAGAGAGTTTTGTAAACGGAATGGCGATGAGTAAGATTTCACCACAAAGTATGTGCAGGATCAACCAGAATCGGTAATTTCCCACCTGATAATGGGCAAGAATTCCTGTAATAAACGGCGCCGCCGCCATGAGCAACATCATATAATCACCGGCATCCGTCATGAGCCTGACTTCCGGTTTCGCAATCCGCCTGAGAATGAGAAATACGATTGCGGCGATCACCACGGCGGTCAGGCCGTCGGCTGTGGATTCGGAAAGGGTCCAGAAACTGAACCCCAATCGTTCCATAAGAAGTATATTGTGGCCCTTAAGAAAGATCGGGGTGGCCAGCAATCCGATATGGAGGATAAAAACCAGAAACGTAAAACCCGGGTTTTTGCGCCAGCCTGTTGTCCCGTACGGCACCATCCAGAAGAATACGGATCGCAGCGCACCTTTTATCCCGTAGGAGACGTGATGCGTATAGGCCACCCGGTCCAGCTGCCAGTTCAGGCCCCGGATGTACCACACCAGCCGGTAAATCAATCCAATAAAGAATATACCGAATGATATCCACGCCAGCGGTCCGGTAACAAATTCATACATATCGCACTCCTTAACCCATCTGTATCCTTGTCAATATCCAACCAAAGCTGATCCGCCTCCGGCGGAAAAGCTGATTGCTGAAGGCTCCCTAATAGAGCCTTGGCTCAATTAGGGTTATAAATAAGCGGCCTATTTTTCCGCTTCATCTCCTTCGGTTAGAAAAAGCCAGAAACCGGTTATTCCCAAAAGGGCAAGCACCATCAGGATATAGGTAATCCCTTTTGTATAAACCATAAATTCATGAAGTGTAAGAAACATTCCTTCCATCAATGGCTCTCCTTATAATCGGGGTGTTCATAGAATATGGGCATCCGGCTGACAATGAACCGGTACGCCACAAGCCCGATGGTAACGATAAAGGCTGAAATGACGATCTCCATCCAGTGCGGGAAATAACGCTCACTCGAGGGCAGGTGCCAGTTAAAGGCGATAAGGGATATGTTGAGCCGGTTGAGCACCACCCCGATCACCGTTAACACTGCGGTCCACCGTATCAAAACCAGATTTTTCTCCCGAACACCCAATGCATAGAGAAAACAGGGCAGCCCCACAAATCCCAGCAATTCCACCAGATACCAGATGCCGTATCCCGTACCGAGCAGGTGCCAGTGGTTTCCTGCCGATATCCCGATGACCTTTATGATAAAGTAGCCCGCCAGCACCAGGGCTGCGGCTTTCCCGAAGCCGAGTGCGACCTGGTCTTTTTCTTCCAGATGAACAGGATCCATCTTGTGGGCGAAGTATCGGTGGGCCAGGGTGCCTTCAAAAATGACCATGGAAAGCCCCGCGATGATACTGGTGATAAAAAAGTAGACCGGCAGATACGATGAATACCAGAGCGGGTGGAGCTTTGAGGGGGCTATGAGAAAAAGAGCGCCCAGGGACGATTGATGCAGGGTGGAGAGTACGACACCGAAAATCGTCAGAACCAGGGTGAACCGGACGATCCATTGACGGATTTTCTTCAGACCCAGCCACTCAAGCGCTGCCGGTGAAAACTCAAGAAACAGTACGGTTAAATACAGGGCCACACAAGCCGCCACTTCGAATAATAGGGATGTGGTGCCTTGCTGGACGAGAAACGGATAGGGCAGTCTCCAGGGTCGCCCCACATCATAGTGAAGGGCCAGGACCACCAGGGCATATCCTAAAAATCCGGTCAGGATGGCCGGCCTGACCGCCGAATGATATTTTTTCATTCCGAACAGATAAACGGCGGCTGAAGTGACGTATCCACCGGCTGCCAGGGAGACACCCACCATTAAATCAAACCCGATCCAGATACCCCATGGATTGTAATCGGACAGGTTGGTAACCGTGGCTAACCCTTTGGTAAATCGCAACACCGTTACAATCAGGCCCAGGACAATGATAATCCCGGCGATCATGTTAAACGGCGTGAGGTATGATCGGCTGGCGGTGGTGCTTTCCTCAGACATCAGGCGTCCTCCTCGGTTTTAATCTCTCCGGTCCCATCTTCCCCCTCATCACTCTCATCTTCTTCTTGAGCTTTTGCAGCTTCTTCAAGGGCTTTTTTTACTTCCTGTTCAACGGCTTCCGCCTTTTCTTTTTCGGCTTTTGCCAGGGCCTCGGAGAGTTTTGTTTCCGCTTCCAACGTTGCCTGACCCAGTGCATCCGCAACCGCCGCTTCACTTTCTGAGGCAGCGACCTTCTGATTCCGTTTGTTGATAGCATAGATACCGGTGAGCAGCACCGGCCAGAGCCCCACCACCATCGGTACGGCGCCAAGCACCCCGGCAGTCAGTTCCGGGGCCGGTGTAACCCCCAGGTCCTCCCGCATGCCGATCTCCTTAAAGGGAACGGCTGAAAGATACAGCCAGCTGGTGCCGCCCATTTCGCGTTCGCCATAGATATGATCCACATAACGGTCCGGGTATTTTCGAATCCTTTCCCGGGCCAGTTTGAGCAGCTTATCGCGCTTGCCGAAAGACAAAGCCTCGGTGGGGCAGGCCTCCACGCAGCCGGGCAGCTGGCCCTTGGAAATTCGCGGGTGACACATGGTGCACTTCATGACCCTGGGGGAAAATGCACTGTCATATTCGTAGGCGGGGATCTCAAAGGGGCAAGCGATCATGCAATACCGGCAACCGACACAGACCGAAGCGTTATAGGTGACCGCCCCTGACGGTGTTTTCGTAAATGCCCGAACAAAGCAGGCCGATGCGCATGCCGGTTCCAGGCAGTGATTGCACTGGATTTTTCTATACAACGGGCTCTTGGGATAATTCGGGTTTTGATACTTGTTGACCACGGTATAGGCCTTGGCATCGGTTCGACGATGCGCATCCATAACGGTCAAATCATCAAAGGGCTTATCCGGCGCGGGCAGGTCGTTGACCTTGTTGCAACTGGTTTCACAATTGCGGCATCCGATGCACATAACACTGTCATAGAGCACCCCTTTGCTTCCGGGATAGCCCGTAAAGTGTTTGTTCGACGCCGCATCGGCTCTTTTGCTTATTACGGCACTGCTGCCTGCCGCTGCTAACCAACCAAGAAATTTTCTGCGGGAGATGGACATAAATTTACCTCATTATAGCTTTGCAAGGTGTGTGTCATCCTTTTATCTTATGCTTTTTTACCGTGGCAGCCCGTACAATTGGTGGCAACCGGTTTTTCAATCCCCATGGCATCGTGACAATCCATACATTGCCGATGGTATGCCGCCTTGAGGCCGGGTTTGTGTATATTTTCTTCGCCAAAGGGTAAGCCGTGGCAGCTTGCACACTCGGGCGGCTTTTTCGCCGCGGGACTGTTGTGATGGCATCCCTGGCAGACGGTGCCGTTTTCACGGTGAAAATAACCCGCCAGTCTGTTGTCTTTAATGTTGTTTAGGAGCGTATTGATAATTTTACGATGGGGCAGTTCCACGGGTTTATATTCATCGGCCAAACGCTTTATGATCACCTTTTCCGGGATATCTGCTTCGGCATAAGTCCCGGCCAGGAGAGTTCTCGATTTAAGGAGCGCGTCGGCGATGACGGCGCCGTCCAGTTTTCCGGAGCCGGCCGCGCTGCCCGTCGGATCTGTCATATGGCAGGCCCCGCACTCATTTAAGTTTTTCATTCTGTTTTTTGGAATGGATGAATGACAACCCACACAGCGGGTATCTGTTTGAGCTTCGGCATGGCAGCCCATACAGCTCGATTCCGCTCCCAGCTGATGCATGGCCTGTTCCAGTTTAACGTTATCACTCTCTTTTGACCCGGCTAGTGAATGGCAGCTTCCACATGCATTCAAGTCTGCATGATGGCAGGCCCGGCAGGTATTGTTGTATTTTTCATGAGCCATATGATCAAACGGTACGGAGTTCATCCGGACCAGATCCGGATTCTTCTGCTCTTTTCCCACGGCTTTCAGCAACACCGCATCGGGCTGGTTCCGTTTCATTCTCGGAACAGGATCAACCGTTGCTATTAATTCCTGATCGGCCGGGTTATGACAGCCGCTGCAGGTTATCGGACCCGCGGTTTTCTTTTGGGCCAGGGTTTTGCGGTGACAGTCGATACAGGCCATGTGAGAGGCCGCCTTGTTGGAAATCCTGTTTTCTTCGGCCTCGGCCTTGTGGCAATAGCGGCAGGTGCCCTCCTTGCCCTTATCGTAGAAGAGTTTTTTTGTAGTTTTATTGTATGCATGGTGACAGGCGCCGCATTTTTCTTCCTGGGCTTTGGCATGACGGTAGTGCAAAGAGTGATCGAACCCGATGGGTGCCCATATGCTTGATATTTCTATTTTTTCTTTATGACATTCACCGCACTCCACCGGACCGCTCTGATCCCCGGAAGCTGCCGTCTCTTGATGACAGGCGATGCAATTGTTGTGGTAAATGTTCATAACGGCTTCAGACGCTTCGTCTTCCTGCCGCATATATTTTAGAGAAAACCGGTCATTTTCCGAAAGATGACAGGCGGTGCAGTCTTTGCCTTTCTTTTCCACTGCAGTGGAGTGTTTTTCATGATAGAAAACAACTGCCGGTCTCTCAAGGTCACCAAAACTTTTCATGGTATCGATGGTGATGATATCCGACCGGCCCGCCGCTTTCCCGCCCTTGGAAGCGGTTACCACATAAGCGGCCACGCTGTTGAATAGAAACAATGACGCAAGGGTAATGATCCCCAACCATCGTCGCAATGTCCTTTTATGAATCATTTTCGCATCCCTCTTGATTTCAGGTACTTTCCGCCCAGGCGCTTATCGAAATTGATTACGGTTGATCCTTTTCATTATCCAATAAATTCTGAATGGTGGTCTGGTCATAAACATCAAATACCGCCTTCCGGGCTCGATTCATCATGACATCGACGTTTAGTGAAATTTTTTTCTCCCCTTGATCGGTGCTGCCGTCTGCGGTCTCGTCCTTGCCCGACATGAATCTGAAAATATCCCCCACCGAAATCTCATCCGGGGGTTGAACCAGAGTATAACCACCGTAAAATCCGCGTTTCGACGCCACAAACCCGCTGCCTTTCAACTGACTCAAAATAACCTCCAGAAACCGCATCGGAATATCCTGTGCCTTTGCGATCTCTGAAATTTTGCGTGGGCCTTTGCCCATATGCTTTGCAAGCTCAAATATCGCTCGAATTGCATATTGGTTCTTTTTCTGGGTAATGAGCATTTCGCCCTTGATTGGTTAGGGTTCCCGACTCTTTTAGTCAAGATAGTTCTTGACTCTTTTAGTCAAGAACAAGGGGCCTGTCAACTTTTTTTTGAACTATTTATTCATTTTCTTAAATGATGATAGTCTCTTATAACACATTGTGGTAGCTTGCGCGGTTTGAACAATTCCACACAATCGGGAGAGGATGCTGATAACATGATTATATATGCCGATATGCAGGCAGGGCCATGAGCATGGGATTTTCTTGTAACCGTATCCGGTCTGGATGCTGAAAGACGAAGGCGATCCGATTCGTGGATGATCCAGGCATAGAGCAGCCTGCCGCGGCATCCCCATCGGGTCGTCTTGTGGGGTCGATGTGTGGGGTCGAAGCTGAAAGCCCAGCCTCATGCTTGCAGAGCGACGCCGAGTGAGCGTTGATGAACCGGAGAATTCAGAGGCCAGAAGTCGGGAGCCGGAAAACTCGCCTGTGGCTTGTTAAGCGCAGGCCACGTGTCGCTCCGGCAAATTTGGGTTCTTTTGTTTAAACCGAATGCGAGTACCTGATACTTTTTCTGAATCCCGGCTCCCGACTCCCGGCGTTTTGGCTTGTCTCTTCTTCAGGCGTTTAAAGCGCTCTTACTTTGGGGGAAACCAGCAGCGGCGCCTCGGGGTCTTCGGGAATCCGCTTAATCAGACCGGTAATCTCCTTCTGAATCGTTTTGATTTCGTTTTCCGTTGCGAGCATCGCTTCCACCTGCTTGGATACGCGATCTTTTTCTTCCGCGTATTTTGCTTCCAGATTTCTAAGCTGATGCTTCATCCTTATGAGGACGTCCTTATTCCCCGGCGCCAGGAGGTCGCTGTTTTTATCTTCGAGGTCGGCCACGAAATACCAGTTTCCGGTTTTCAGGCTATGCCAGGCGTCACCGTTTACATGTTTTCCCTTAACCCGGACACCGGCTTTCCAGATTTTGTAACCACCCTCTTCCCGGATTTCTTCGTAGACGCGCGCCTCTCTGCGACGGCCATCCTCACACTGGGCAGTCTGTTTTTCCATGGTAAAAACCTCCTCCCTTTAAAAGTAAAGGTCGAAACCATTCTCAAACATATTGTACCGGCACTGAAGCCCGGGATGTTTGTCACAAGCTGGTGGATGTACAAACATCCCCAATGGCTTCGATTTGCAGTTACAGCAAGTTTAAGTGCCGGTCAGACGACGACATCCGGTTATTCCTCGACACGCTTATTGTCGCCTTTCAATTTTCCCATGGCCTTGGTCAATTCGATCATTATACCGAGACCCTGCTTGACGTCTTTGCTTGAAGCGGCCCCGATCATACCGAAGGGACCGATGGCTTTGGCCTTTTCCAGATCGACCATGGCCGGCAATTCAGCCATTGACTCCAGGAATTCGATGGCCTTGGGATCTGAGATTTTCTTTGCCAGACCCAGCATCGCCACCAGACTATCCCCGATCTGTTCCATATCTTCCGGGGTATATGCCGCCGCCACCTTGGCACGGATATCCAGCATAGACTGAATGATGCGAAGCACCCCTTTCTGTTCCAGATCATCCAGATAGTTGATGGCCTGGGGAACAGCTGATTTCAGCAAAGGTTCGATGGTTGTGACAAAGTCCACAAAATTCCCGAGCTGTGTCAATGCAAAGTTAATGTGATGAATACTCGTCAGAGATTTTTTTATTAATATCAGAGCATCTTCCAGTTGGAAGCTCGATTCCACATCTTCAAGTTCTCTGATGAGGAGCCGAATTGCCTGACCACTCAATGGCGTTAAATCATCCCACAGCTCCCCGAGTCCACCGGCGGTCTGCGCCATGGGGGAAAGCTGGGCCTCTATCCGATCGAGTCGTTCCAAAATCAATTCTTCGTTAGTCATTGCCACCCCCTTTACTCAGTTACAAGGCTGTGACGCATCTTGCCCGCCATTGTCATTTGCTGTTCCAGCGGTAATTCCACCCCTCGCATCATCATATTCCAGTAAACCCACTTGAACATCATTTTCCCCCAATAGTTGAGGTAACTGTCGCCCAGCAGGCTGAAGGGGCCTAAACCCGGAAAGGGGAATTTGCCCGGCAGGGGTTCATATTTGTAATTGAAATCGATGAGAACCGCTTTTTCATAACCGGAGCAGATAAAACAGGTGGCATGGCCGTCAAAGGTTGTGTGCGGTTCCTGACCGTCGATTTCACGAATCATGTTTTCAATTACCGTCTCCGACTCGTAGTGAGCGACAGCCCCAGCTTTTGAAGCGGGAACGTTGGTGGCATCGCCGATCACGTAAATATTGTCATAATCCTTAGCCCTTAGGGTGAAATGGTCCGTGTTTACAAAGCACATGGGGTCACCCATGCCTGAGGTTTCAACATACTGGGCGCCGAAGTTGGGCGGGATCGATATCAGCAGATCATAAGGGACCTTTTCCCCTTTGTGCGATTCGATGGTCCTTTCTTCGGCATTAACCTGTGCGATATCCCAGTTGGGGGTCACCTTGATATTTTTCCGTTTGGCGATTTCACCTAAAATTTTAGACGCAATCGGCTTTGTAAATGCACCGGAAACGGGTGTGACCAGTTCGATCTCAATATTGTCCCTATGGCCGTTAACAGTGAAAAACCAATCCGCCATGAAAATAAATTCCAATGGCGCCACCGGGCACTTATAGGGTAATTCGGCAATATTGAGAACGACCCGGCCTTTGTTGAAATATTTCATTTTTTCATATAATGCCAGCGCGCCTTCGAGGGTATAGAAATCATGGATGTTTCCGCGATAGTCATCCATCATCCCTTCGACCTCTTCGGGCATGATGCGGCATCCGGAAGCAACGACCAGCCAATCGTAACTGTACTTGCCCCTTTTCCCTTCGATGGTGCGTTGTGCCGGATCGACACCCACCACTTCATCAAACACAAAATTTACGCCTTTTGGAATAAATTCTCTTTTCGGCTTTTGACAATCTTCCGCCGTGTAGACACCGAATGGTATAAAGAGCCACCCGGGTTGGTAGTGATGGACTTCATCATTGTCGATGATGGTGATATCCCATTCAGATTCACTCAATCTCTTTCTCAACCCGACTGCCGTCATGGTGCCTGCGCAGCCAGAACCCAAAATGACAATTTTTTTCATGGCTCCCTCCTCTAATGATATAGTGGTTTATAAAATATTTTGTGGTTATGCACCGGTCCAAGCAGTGACAGTTAATGTTCAGTCCTTGGTCTCGGAACAAATATCCAACTCACCGAAACCGTCTATTGATTCTTTCATCAGATCAGCGATGGTTACACCGTCCAGACTCCTGTATAGGGCTTGGGTGGCACGCTTCCATGCCAGCCTCACTCTGCAGTCGACAGCCATGGGACAATTATCAGGTGTACTGATGCATTCGACCAGCTCCGATTGACCCTCGAATAATCGAACGATTTGACCCAGAGTTATTTCGCCCGGTTTTTTCGTCAACACGTGTCCACCCTTTGGACCGCGCACGCTGGTAATGAAGTCGGCTTGTTTCAGGGTTCGAATGAGCTGTTCGATGTACTTAACCGAGATCTGCTGGCTGTTGGATATTTCACCGACCCGGACGGGCCCGTCATTTTGCCGGCGCGCCAACTCGAGTACAATGCGTGCGCCGTATCGGCTTCTGGTGGACAGCTTCACGTATATCATCCCGTTCTATTATAGATTTTTTTAATCTATATTAATTTAGTATGGTTTAATCCGATAAAAACCCGATTGTCAATCAAAAAATAATAAAAATTTTATCCCGCGGTTTAACACCGAATAAGGATTGAATACGGGGACATATGGAGGTGAAACTGATTGATGACGGCACAGGCCGCTTACAGGAGCGATATTATGCCATCGTAAAAACGGGTTCGGGGACCGCCCAAGGTTGGGTGGTGCCGGCGAAGGAGGCTTTTTCCGGAATTATTACGAAACGTCTTTAGCCGTCACAACAGGCACCTTCCAGCAAATCCGCAATGGTGGTGCTGTCAAGACTCTTATAAAGTGCCCGGGTGGCTTCCTGCCAAACCAATCGAACCGGACAATCTGAAGCCCTTGAGCAATCTTCCGGCGCACTGATGCAGTGCACAAGATCGGTTTGGCCTTCAAATAGACGGACGATTTCCCCCAGGGTAATTTTTTCCGGACTTTTATTGAGGATATGCCCGCCCTTGGGGCCCCTGATACTGTTAACCAGCTTTGCTTTTTTAAGCGGCCGAATAAGCTGCTCACAATATTTAACGGAAAGCTTCTGCCTGTTTGATATTTCAGAAATCTGCAGCGGACCTTTGTCCAGGTTATTTGCCAACTCAATCAGGATTCGTGTACCGTACCGACTTCTCGTTGATAGTTTCATTTGCAACCATGATCCATTATATGGGTTCGTTAAAAAGTGGATTACTATTAGAAAAATCATTATGTGTCAATTCGATGCTGCCGGAACCAGGAAGTCTCGGTGCAATTTCGGTTCATTTCGCTTGACAAATAATAGGGAAAACCATATGCAGACTATTTGCTCCAATTCTGAAAATTATATCGTCCCGGCAGGCTATCGCCCATCAGCGCTGTTGTCTGTTGTGAAATTATAGAGGATTATTATATGGTATTTGATTGGTTGCTTTATGGCGCTTTAACAATTTCTATCCTCGGCCTAGTCTATAAAATTTCAACCTGGTTTACTCGAAAAATCGGATTTGCAGCCGGAAATTTCACAACTTCCGAACGAGTATTTTCGGCCGCCAGGGGTATTTTCACCGTTGTGTTCAGTGAGAAACTCATACTCCTCATCAAGGTTTTCATCTTTGATGTCCTGCTGCAGGTCAGGATTCTCAAAGAGGATTTCCTCCGCTGGCTTATGCATATGCTTATTTTCTGGGGGTTTATGCTGCTGTTGGCGGTGCATGCGTTGGATGGCATCATCATCGAACCATGGGTCAGCCATTACTATCCCACCATCAATCCTTTTTTATTTTTGAGGGATCTGTTCGGATTCATGGTTATTGTCGGTATCGGAATTGCCATTGTGCGACGGTGTTTCCTGAAAGTGCCCCGCCTGAAAACCAATGCCATGGACTACTATGCAATCGCAATCCTGGCCGTTATCATACTTTCGGGCATTTTTCTGGAAGGACTCAAAATCACTTCCCACTCTGAGTTTTCAGCGATGCAGGAGGACTATGCCGGTCTGGAGGATGAAAATGAAATTCAAGCGCTTGAGAGCCATTGGGTCCAAAAATACGGATTGATTTCCCCAAATGTGAAAGCCCCTTTTGATGAGGATGTTCTCTCCCTGGGAGAGGAGTTGAATGCCGATTACTGTATCGATTGCCATTCTCGGCCTCAATCGGCCTTTACGGGAAATACCGCCGGTAAAATAATAGGCCCGATTGCCGTAGCCTTGGACCGTGTGGGCGGTGTTGCCATCCTCTGGCACATCCATATTCTATCCTGTTTTTTGGGTCTGGCCTATCTTCCTTTCAGCAAGTTTTTCCATATTTTCGCCACACCTGTGAGTTTACTGGCCGGCGCCGTCATGGACAATGACCGGTCCGCCCCGGCGAATATTGCTACCCGGCAAGCCCTCGAACTGGATGCCTGCATGCATTGCGGCACCTGTAGTCTGCACTGTTCCGTCGGGGCGGCCTTTTATAAAATCGGCAACCGCAATATTCTTCCGTCCGAGAAGATTCAGTTTTTAAAGGCCTATGCCGCCAATAAAAATCTCACACCCGAGGGTCTGCGTGCAATCCAGGAGGGAATTTACCTCTGCACGAATTGCGATCGCTGTACCTTGGTCTGCCCGGCCGGAATCGGCCTGAAGGATTTATGGTTTAATGTACGCGAAGAACTCATCCAGAAAAAACAACCGGTTCCACTGGTGCTTTCCCAATTCTCCTTTTATCGGGGCTTAAGTCAGCAGCAACTGGACTCACAAAATTATTCAAAACCGCTGGCCACGGCCAAAGAAGCCGTCACCGCCAAATTCGAATCTATAGTCAATACCGATGCGGTTATCCCTTTGACACCGGTTAATCAAGATTTTAAGGGTAAGGCTGACCGCTCTTCCGAAGGCAATACCTACGCGTATTGTTTTTCCTGTGAAAACTGCAGCACGGTATGTCCGGTGGTTGAAAATTATGAAAATCCCCAGGCCATCGTCGGAATGCTGCCCCATCAGATCATGCGATCGCTCGGATTGGGTCTGAGAGATTTAGCGCTTGGATCAAAGATGCTGTGGGACTGCATGACCTGCTATCAATGCCAGGAACACTGCCCCCAGGCCGTGAAGGTAACCGATATCCTCTATGAGCTGAAAAACCGAGCGGTAAAAGAATCAATGACTCTGCCGGACGACAAAAAACAACCATCGGTTTAGCGACTACAAAATGGAATGCAAATAATGAAATATACTCTATTTATCGGATGCAACATCCCGCCCCGGGTGCCACACTATGAGCTGTCGGCCAGAGCCGTATCTGACAGGCTCGGTGTTGAACTGGTGGACATTCCCGATTTCGGTTGTTGCGGTTATCCTATGCGAAATACGGATTTTAAGGCCTATATCCTTTTTTCAGCCCGCAATATTGCTTTGGCGGAAACAAAGGGGCAGGATCTGCTGACCCTCTGCAAGTGCTGTTTCGGCAGTCTGAAAAAGGCCGACCACCTTCTTAAAAAAGACGCCCTGCTGCGCGATGAGATAAACGCCATTTTGGCAAAAGAGGGGTTGGCCTATAAGGGAAGCCTTGAGGTAAAGCACTTTCTGTCCGTACTGTACCGTGACATCGGAATTGCTGCCTTAAAACCGAAGATCACACGGTCCTTTAAGGACCTTAAAATTGCAACCCACTATGGCTGCCACGCATTGCGCCCCAGCGATGTTATGCAATTTGATGATCCTGTCGCCCCGGTCCTTTTCGATCAACTCGTCGAGGCCACCGGGGCCGAAAGTGTTGACTGGCCCTTAAAGCTGGAGTGCTGCGGCGCCCCGCAGATGGGGATCAATGATGAGCTTTCCACGGATTTGACCCGGAAAAAGATCGTTGACGCACAGCAGGCTGGGGGCGATTACCTCTGTGCCGCCTGCCCCTGGTGCCAGCTGCAATTTGACCGGGGGCAGCAGATGATGAATCCCCGACCCGGGGCAAATCATCATCTGCCCTCAATAATATTCCCCCAGCTTCTTGGACTTGTAATGGGAATCGACCCCAAGGCACTTGGAATGGATATGAACCAGATTGATGTCCGCACCGTAGAAGCATATCTTTCAGGAGAAGAAAATGTCAATTAAAACAAATGGATCCGTACTGGTAGTGGGCGGCGGAATTGCCGGAATGCAATCCGCCCTGGATTTGGCCAACGCCGGGTACTATGTTTACCTGCTGGAAAAATCCCCTTCCATCGGGGGCCTGATGTCCCAGTTGGACAAGACGTTTCCCACCAATGACTGCGCCATGTGAATTATTTCACCCAAACTGGTCGAGGTCGGCCGGCACTTAAACATCGAGCTTATCACTTACGCGGATTTGGAATCCGTGGAAGGCGCTTCGGGGAATTTCAGGGTTAAGATCAGAAAACGGGCCCGGAGTATCATCGAGGATCGCTGTACCGGCTGCGGTGCCTGTGTAGAGAATTGTCCGGTAGTACTTGAAGCCGCCGGTTAATGGATCCAGCAGAATGACGGCCCCAACCATTTTTTGGGGCTGTATTTTTTTTTTTATCAGCAACACCGCTGTGAGTCCGCTAATCACCGGCAGCGAAAACACGAAAAGGTCGAACAAATATGGAAATTTCAGTTGAAATCGATTGGGAATCGATTGACGCCATCATTGCAAAATATAACGCCGACAGCGAAGCCCTGCTGATGATCATGCAGGATATCAGCGATATATACAATTATATGCCGCCGGAAGTTATCCCGGTTTTGGTGCAAAAGCTAAATGTTAAGGAAAGCCTCGTTTACAGCGTTGCCACGTTTTATAAAACCATCAGTCTGGAACCCCGGGGCAAGTATATCGTAAATGTCTGCACGGGAACCGCCTGCCACGTGCGCGGGGCGGAGAAAATCACCGAGGCCCTGGAGGGCAGACTCGATGTCAAGGAAGGACAGACAACCGATGACGGTCTTTTCACACTGGAAGCGGTTCGCTGTATCGGCTGCTGTGCCTCGGGGCCGGTAATCACGGTCAACCAGGACACCCACGGAGGCCTCGACCGTTCAAGCGTGTTAAAAGTAATAGACGACTACAGCCAAAAGGCTTCTTAAGCGGAGGTTTCACGGGAACATGGCAAGAATAGCAGATAGAGCGGAACTGGAAGCATTTAGAACAAAACTCCAAAGCAATCGCCGAAACGGGAAGCAGAAGTTAATATCACTTTGTGCCGGTTCCGGCTGTGGTGCTTATGGAACCGCCAACGTCTATCAATCCTTGATGGAGGAGTTGAAAAACCAGAATTTAGATCAGGAAGTTGAGGTCAAGCTTACCGGCTGCCATGGGTTTTGTGAAAAAGGGCCCATTATGGTCATTCACCCGGAAGGCATTTTTTATCCCCAGGTAAAAACGAAACATATCCCGGAAATCGTGACCGAAACCATTAAAAACGGCAGACTGGTCAAGTCTCTGATCTATAAAGACCCCACCACCAAAAAGAAAATTACATTTGAAAAGGACATCCCGTTCTATAAGCTTCAGCAACGGTTTATTTTCGGCGGCAACGGGCTGATCGATCCGACCCGCATCGAGGACTACATTGCCATGGACGGTTATACGGCCCTGGCAAAGGCGCTTTTGGACATGAAACCCGAACAAATCATCGCCGAAATCAAAAATTCGGGCTTGCGGGGTCGAGGCGGCGGCGGATTCCCAGCCGGGATCAAATGGGAGACCTGTCGCCGGCAAAATGGTGAAAAAATCATAATCTGCAACGCAGATGAGGGCGATCCGGGTGCCTACATGGATCGAAGTCTTTTGGAAGGAAACCCTCACAGTGTTCTGGAGGGCATGATTATCGGCGCCATCGCCATCGGCTCCCACGAAGGCTATGTTTATGTGCGTCATGAATATCCCCTGGCGGTTAAAAATCTGACCATCGCCCTGGAAAAAGCCGCAGAGACTGGTTTGCTGGGTAAAAATATTTTAAATTCCGGCTTTGATTTCGACATTCATATCAGCCGGGGCGGCGGCGCATTTGTCTGTGGTGAATCCACGGCGTTGATGGCCTCTCTGGAAGGCAACCCCGGTCGCCCCAAGGCAAAGTATGTTCATACAGTGGAAAAAGGGTTCCGGCAGAATCCTTCCAACCTGAATAACGTCGAAACCTGGGCCAATGTACCGGTGATTATCAACAAGGGGGCGGCGTGGTATTCGTCGATCGGGACCGAAGGAAGCACGGGAACCAAAATATTTTCCCTGGTCGGCAAAGTTATCAACACAGGATTGGTCGAGGTCCCAATGGGGACGTCGTTGCGTACCATCATTTTTGATATTGGCGGCGGCATTCCGAAAAAGAAAACATTTAAGGCGGTACAAACCGGAGGCCCCTCGGGCGGCTGTATTCCGGAGCAATTTTTAGACCTGCCGGTCGATTTTGATGAACTGGCCAAAGTGGGTTCCATCATGGGTTCCGGCGGAATGATCGTCATGGATCAGGATACCTGCATGGTGGATGTGGCCCGCTATTTTGTGGATTTCCTAAAAGACGAATCATGCGGTCAGTGTAATCCCTGCCGGGAAGGGCTCAAACAGATGCTGACTATTTTGACCAGGATCTGCCAGGGGCACGGAAAAAAAGGAGACCTTGCGCTTCTTGAAGAGCTGGGCGCAGTGATGCAGAATTTTTCCATGTGCGGATTGGGGACTTCCGCTCCCAATCCGGTTCTGTCCAATATCCGCTATTTCCGGGATGAATATGAGACCCACATCAAAGATAAAAAATGTCCAGCCGGGGTCTGCAAGCCGCTTTTCCACTACGAAATTGACCCGGAAGCCTGCACGGGTTGCCATTTGTGTTTCCGTAAGTGCCCGCAGGACGCCATCAGTGGTGAAAAGAAAGAGCCCCATGCGCTGCACCAGGAAAAATGCATCAAGTGCGGTATCTGCTACGATGCCTGTAAATTCAATGCCATTGCTGTCAAATAAGGGAAGCTTCGATGATTACGTTTAAACTCGATGGAAAGACCGTCCAGGGCGAAGAAGGGGAGTATATCCTTCAGGTGGCCGAAAAAATGGGCGTTGACATACCGACCCTCTGCCACCATAAGGCGCTGGAGCCGGCCGGCATGTGCCGTCTGTGTACAGTTGAGTTATTCGACGGGCGCAGAACCCGCTTCGTGACCGCCTGCAACTATCCCATCTGGGAAGGCATGGAAGTCAAGACGGACTCCGAAGCGGTGCATCAGGGCCGCAAGTTGATTGTGGAAATGCTCCTGGCCCGGTGCCCGGAAGTGCCTGTTTTACGGAACCTGGCAAAGCAATACGGGATTGAAGAACCCCGATTTGAAAAAGAAGGCGACACCTGTATTCTCTGTGGGCTGTGCACCCGTACCTGTGAAAAGATGGGTGTAAATGCGATTACGCTCACCGGCAGGGGATTGGATCTGGCCGTGGAAACACCGTTTCATATCCAGACCGATGTCTGCATCGCCTGCGGCGCCTGCGCTTCTGTTTGTCCCACCGGGCACATTACCCTGGAGAAGATAAAACAGGAAATTGCCGCGGTTGACGCAGAAATTATTCCCTCCGAATATGAGATCGGGTTAAAAGGCCGCAAGCCGGTATACGTTCCCTACGCCCAGGCCGTACCCAACACACCTGCCATCGATCGGACGAAATGCGTGCATTTCAAAACCGGCGGATGTAAGATCTGTACCGAATTCTGCGGCGTGGATGCCATTGATCACTCCCAGGAAGATGAAATCCTTGAACTGGATGTCGGATCGATTATCCTGGCCGGCGGCAGCGAAGTCTACGAACCGGGAACCCATGATGTATACGGGTATGAAAAATCCCGGAATATTATAACCAGCCGCGAATTTGAGCGGATTCTTTCCGCCTCCGGACCTTACGGGGGGCATTTACTCCGGCCATCGGATAAAAAGGAGCCGGAAAAAATCGCTTGGCTGCAATGCGTCGGATCCAGATGTGTAAACCCCGAAGCCAAGGGGTATTGCTCATCGATATGCTGCACCTATGCCGTTAAAGAGGCAATGCTGGCCAAAGAACACAGCAAGAACCCGCTGGATACGGCGATCTTTTATATGGATATCCGCACCCACGGTAAAGATTTTGAGAAGTATTACAACCGGGGAAAGGAAGAGGCGGGTATCCGCTTTATCAAATCGAAAATAACCAACGTCGTTCCGGTCCCGGATACCGGCAAACAGCTGATCCGTTACATCGACCCAAACGGTCAACGGGTTGAAGAAGACTTTGATATCGTGGTTCTCTCGGTGGGGCTCGGGGTCAGCAAAGAGGCCATCGATCTGGCGAACCGGCTGGGAATCGAACTCGATCAATACAATTTTGTAGCCACCTCCAGCTTTGAGCCGGTGAAAACCTCCCGACCCGGCATTTATGTCTGTGGCGCGTTTGAAGCTCCCAAAGATATTCCCCAGTCCGTCATCGAGTCCAGCGCAACCGCCGCTATGGCCGGAAGCACTTTATCAGAAGCACGCTGGAGCCTGACCAAAACAAAGGAAACCCCGCAGGAAGTCGATGTGCGCGGCGAACCGCCCAGAATCGGTGTATTTATCTGCCGGTGCGGCACCAATATTGCCGGCGTCGTAAACGTCCCTGAAGTTGTGGAATACACCAAAACATTGCCGTATGTTGTCTACGCCTCCGACAATTTGTACAGCTGCTCCCAGGATACCCAGGAGATGATCACCGATATTATAAAAGAAAACCGCCTGAACCGCTTGGTGGTCTCCGCCTGCACCCCAAAAACCCATGAACCCCTGTTTCAAGAGACCGTGGCGGATGCCGGCATCAATAAGTATCTATTTGAAATGGCCAATATCCGCAATCATTGCTCCTGGGTTCATGCCGCCGATCCTGAAAAGGCCACTGAAAAGGCCAAAGAGCTGACCCGCAGTGCGGTGGCCAAAGCGGCATTGAACCAGCCCCTGGAGGAACCCGAGCTGGAGGTCAACCAGTCTGCCCTGATCATCGGCGGCGGCATCGCTGGAATAACCGCAGCAAAGGTACTAGCCGGCCAAGGCTATCATAGCTATCTTGTGGAAAAAAACGGAATCCTTGGCGGCCAGGCCAGGCTGCTGCATGAAACCTGGCGGGGTGAGAATATCCAGCAAAACCTTGCTCGAATGATTGCAGAGGCTGAGAATGACGAAAACATCGAGATCCATTTAAATGTCGAGATCAAAGATGTAGAAGGTTTTGTCGGCAATTTCACAACAACCATCGAAGTGGATGGCAGCAAAAAGGAATTGACCCACGGCGTCGCCATCATTGCCTCCGGGGCCTCGGAGCTTAAACCCGATCGGTACTTATACGGGCAGGACCCACGGGTACTGACCGGCTTGGAGCTGGATCGGAAGCTCATTGAAAACGATCCGGCCATTAAATCGAAAAAATCGGCTGTTTTTATCCAATGCGTCGGTTCACGGATACCGGAACGCCCTTATTGTTCCAAAGTCTGCTGCACACACTCATTGAAAAATGCCTTAAAACTAAAAGAAACCAATCCCGACATGGACGTGTTCATCCTGTACCGGGACATGCGAGCCTATGGATTACGGGAAGATCTTTACCGGAAAGCCCGGAGCGAAGGTATCCACGTACTTCGATACGATTTTGACAAAGATCTGAATGTAACCGCCGATAAAGGAGATCTCCGGGTCTGCTTTACGGATACCACCCTGAGACGGCAACTGGAAATTCGCCCCGACCTTCTGGTGCTGGCCACGGCCATTGTGCCGCCTCAGGAAAACCCTCTGGCCCAGCTTTTCAAGGCAACGCTTAATGACGACGGCTTTTTCATGGAAGCCCACGTAAAATTACGGCCGGTTGACTGCGCCACCGAAGGGGTATTTATCAGCGGCCTGGCCCACGCCCCAAAACCGGTAGATGAATCGATCGCCCAGGCCCAGGCCGCGGCTGCAAGGGCCATTACACTCCTTGCCCAAAAAACCATTCATATGAGTGGTACGGTGGCGAAAACCGATCCGTCCATATGCAGTCAATGCGGGGTTTGTGTTTCCATCTGCCCCTATGCGGCCCCGTCTTTTGCAGAAGAGGGGATGTTTGCCGGCAAGGCCCAAATAAATCCTGTTTTATGTAAAAGCTGCGGTTTATGCGTGGCTTCCTGTCGATCCGGCGCGATTCACCTCAAAGGATTTGACAATGACCAAATATTTGAGCAAATTTTTGCATTGAGTGAGGCGGTATAACTGGCTGTGGGGTAATATTTATAAAAGCCCGTCGGGTGGGCACATCGAACCACAATTCTTATCGATAGCTTTCCACGGATGTATCCTTTGTGGCCTTACGCCTATCAGGACATGGACAGGGGCAGACAAACCGCAAAGGTGCTGCCATGATCCGGTTCGCTGACGACTTCGAGGGTGCCGCTGTGCGCCTCCACTATCCGTTTTACGATCGAAAGCCCCAGACCGGTGCCGGGAATGGTGCGTGTCTTTTCATTTTTCACCCGGTAAAAGCGGTCGAAAATTCGCTTCAGATCTTCCGGATCGATGCCGATTCCGGTATCGCTGACGCGGATACAGAGGCTGTTGCCTTCGGTTTTGGCCGAAATCCGGATGTGTCCACCTTCGGGGGTGTATCGGATGGCGTTGGCGATCAGGTTGGACAACACTTCCTCCATGTTGGTACGATTTGCCAGAAAATGCGGCAGGTCGGGCAACAGTGTCAGCTCGAGATCGATGTTTTTTTCCTTGCTTTTGACCTGATGAAATTTCACCTGATCCCTCAGCAGAGCGGCCGAGTCAAGTTTTTCTTTTTCCATGATAATCAACCCTGACTCTATTTTTGCAAGATCGAGAAGGTCGGTTGAGAGATCAGACAACGTTTTGATTCTCAGAGACATCCGCCCCAGTATCTCCTGCTGTTTCTCGGTAACCGGCCCGGCGATGCCGCCGGTAATATTCTTAAGCTGCATGAGCACCGTACTCATGGGGCTCTGAATCTCATGGGCCACCATGGAGACAAAATCGGACTTGGCTTTATCCATTTTTTTCAAGATGGTAATGTCATGAAGTACGGTTATTGATCCCAAATTCCGCCCCAGTCGATCCCGAAAAGGAACACAGCGGGCGCCCAGAATAACGCCGGGGTCCGCCCCGTTTTCCGGTTCAATTTCTTCGGTCAGCTCCACAAACTCCCCCGACGGCATCGAAAGCGCCTGGTCGGTCATCCGAAGGAGTTTTTCGGTTTTGACCAGCTCTGCCACGGGCTGGCCGACCACGTCCCCACCCCGGTATCCGACCAATTTTAAAAACAGCGGATTTACCAGCACCACCCGTTTTTGGGCATCGCATGCCATAACACCGTCCCCCAGATGGTTTATCAGCACCCGCATCCGGGATTTCTCCGTGGTGATGTCCTGGAGGGTTTCAATGAATCCGACCGCCTTGCTAATGATCAGCCGCAGGTCCTGGGGCGAAAACGGTTTTGAGAGAAAATCAAAGGCCCCTCTTTTCATCGCCTCAATAGAGTGCTCCACGGTTGCATAGCCGGTAATGACAATGACCACCGTGTCCGGATGCATATCTCTGAGCCGAGCAAGGGTCTCCATGCCGGACAACCCCGGCATCATCAAATCGAGCAGAATGATGTCGAAATGATCTTTCTCGATCATCTGAATCCCGACATCTCCGCTTTCAGCACGGGACACATCGAAGCCGTCCGCTGCCAGCATCTTATGGCAGGTGTCCCGTACCCGTTTTTCATCATCGACCACCAAAATTTTTGGTTTGATGTGCAATGGCGATTCTGTTTCTTCTCCTGTCATCAAGATAGATATCCTCCTAAACAGTCCTTTTTCAATAGTCGTTTGATGTTTGGTACAAGGGGAACTGCATCAGAAATGTGGTGCCGTCGGAATCTGTTGATTTTACAGAAATTTTCCCCTTATTTTCGTTCACGTTTCCGAATGCTGTGCTGAGCCCGAGACCGGTGCCTTTTCCCAGCTCCTTGGTGGTAAAAAAGGGGTCGAATATTTTTGACAGATTCTCTTCGGAAATGCCGGATCCGGTGTCCGAAACCTCCAGGAAGGCCTCCTGGGTGGTTTTGTTTCGATATGTTCGTAAGGTCAATGTTCCACTGCCGTCCATGGCTGCAACGGCGTTCATGACCAGGTTGATGATGACCTGGCTGATCTGGTTCTTGTCCACATGGACCAGCATCATCTCGCCGGACAGGTTCTTGACCACTTTCACATTGGCAAAGAGTTTCTGGTCCCGGATCAGGGCCAGACTCTGCTCCGCCAGATCGTCCATCTGTATGATGTCTTTCAAAGGATTGGTCTGGCGGCTGTAGGCCAGAAGGTTCTTTACGATATCCTTGCACCGGTAAACGTCATCGATAACCAACTCAAGGCTCTCACGGTTTGCATCACCGGCTGCCGTGCCCTCTAAAATCATGTTGGCATCGAAAAGGATGCTGGTAAGCGGATTGTTCAATTCATGCGCGACACCTGCGGCAAGTTGGCCGATGGAGGCCATCTTTTCTGACTGGGCCAATTGAGATCGCGTTTCGGCCAGCCGCCGTTCTACTTCAAGACGATCTCTCAAATCCTGATAAATTCCCATGGTGGCAATTTCGTCATCGTCCTCATAGATAATAGATGCCGTCAACTCCACGGGAATCTCCTGGCCGTTTTTGTCAATGATGGTGGTGCGAAGGCCTGAAATTTTTCCTTTGCCGCCGTAGGCTTCGGCCCTCAACTGCCTCATGATCTCCTTTGCGACACCAGGCGGATAAAGCCTGTCGGTCGGAATATGATGCATGGCATCTTCGGCGACATACCCGAACAGGTCTTCGGCCATCGGATTCATCAGCAGGATCTCTCCGTAACTGTCTGCAGCCACAATGGCCATTGCGGAGCTCTGGATCAATTTTTCAAAGAAAAGCTGGGTCTTTCGCAGGACCTTTTCAAGTGTTTTCAGCTGGGTAATGTCCCGAACACTCTCCAAAACGTATGCGACTTCACCGCTTTCATCCAGAATTGGGGAAAATACACGATCTTCCCATATTTTCTTGCCAGTTAATGAAAAATGGCTTCGGACAATGGACTGTCCTTTTTTTTCCATCAAGACTTTGGCAAAGGGGCAGGAATGATCGGGGCAGGTCGCCTTTCCATAAAAAATCTCATGACAGGTCCTGCCGGCAACCTCTTCGATGCAATACCCATATTTTTCAAGAAAAATCCGGTTTGCCGTCAAAATGATCTTGTTCGGCTTTAGAATAAGCGTCGGGAACGAAAGAGAGTCAAAAACTCTTAATCGCCAACCGGTTTCTCCCAATATGCTGTTGCTCATCTTCTCACTCAATGGTACCGCTGGTCTTGACCATCCGGTCGGTTAATTTTTTTTTTGCGTCCCGGGACGGTGAAAATTTCCCCAAGTGACTGTTCGGCAGCTTGGACGCTGCCGCCCGGAACCACAAGATAGATAACGGATCCTGAAAACCCGGAAACCAGCACAGAATGGGTGCCGAGGGCATTAAAGACCGCATCCGCAATACCATACCGATCGCCGAAATGGGGGCCTTGAAAATAGATCAGGTCCACGGGTTCGACAATGGAAATCGACACGGACTCGGTGCTTCCCAGTTCGGTTTCAATCTGTAAAATAGCCGTTTCAACCTGTTTCCGGTCCAGCAGGAGGTACACCTGCAGCCGGTTGCCATCACCGCTCTGGGCGAAAACACCCCGAAACTGGCCCTTTGCAACACCGGCAGCACAAAACGACCGCCCCAGGGCCGCCATCCGAGAAGGATCGATGTCAAACACCACCAGGGACAACGCCGTTGCGGTCTGGAAGCCGTATATCCGAATGATCGGTTCCCAAAAGAATGCAATGGTCTCCACCTCGACTCCTAACCCGGTCCCAGCCACCGAAACAGATGCCTGTATCGCGGTTTACGAACCCCCTTTTCCAGGGACGGTCTGCTTTATCCGAAACTCCGGTTTCATGGGTGCGTAACCGCGGGGCAGATCCACATGTGTTTTAATAGCCGCAACAGCCGCGTCCAGGCGCCGGTAATCCGTGACAACGATAAATGCGGACAGAGAGGTGGCGAACCCATAAACCGGTATCGATGCGGCTGCCAGTGCGGATAGGCAGATGCCCGGCAGTTGGAAATCCGATTGATGGGGAAACAACGAAACAAGACCCACGTCAGTCGTTACGGAAGCAGACCCCTGAAAATCGGTCCCGGGCGTCAGCAGCGCCCTAAGACGGCTCTCGTCCTCGGATGCCGTACAACAGGCAATATGAAACCGCCCCCCGAAACTGCGCGTCGTGATAAACGATAGATTGATTCTGTTTTGACGCAACCGGCGAAAAAAACAAGAAAACGGTTCTGTGGAAGCGGACCGACCCTTAAAATCCACCAGAACCAGCGCATCACTTAATTTGATGCCATCGATCCTGACGGGCTGTGGGTGAGACGGCATCTTTGCATTCCTTGCATCTGGCAGTTTATCCGGATACATAATCGGTATTGCTGCACCGCCGGCAGGCAACACCGATCCCATGAATTATTCGAACTGCTCTTTGACGATCTCCATGAGCCTGTCCAAATCGATGGGTTTCGGAATAAAATCGTCAGCCAAAGTTGTCTTCCCGTCCATGTGGGTATAGCTTGTATCCGGTACGGCGTCGGCAACGGCGGTGAGCAGCAGAACCGTAATATTTTTGTACTGGGGGTCGTTTTTGATTTCATCACAGACGTCATACCCGTTTTTCCTGGGCATCATCACGTCCAAAAGCACCAGATCCGGCGTCTCTTCCTTGATCCTTTCCCATGCCTCGATGCCGTCATAGGCCTTTACAACGCGGTAGTTTTCGCTCTCGAGCTTCATGGATAGGGACTCAACCAAATCCGGGTCATCGTCCACAACCAGAATCAGTTTCTCGTCAGCCATGGTATTGCCTCCTTGAATTGTTATCTAATAGTAAATGGATCAATTTTCAGTCATTATACCTGGGGCCGCGGATAGAGGCCGGCACGTTCGACAATTTCCGGAACCCGCTGTTCCCATTCGATGGCCATGATGTGGAACCCACGGACCCCTTTCACGGCCTTTAACCGTTCAATGGCCTCGATGGCGATGTTGATCCCCTCTTCCGCCTGTTTGTCTTTGGCAACACCGGCCATCCGCTTCACAAGATCATCGGGTACATCCATGCCGGGCACCTTACTTTTCATATATCGCGCCATTCCGGCCGATTTCATGGGCGTAATCCCCGCCAAAATGCTCACCTGTTCGTCAAGCCCCCGGTCGCAAACCCCTTCCATCCACTTTTCAAACTTCTCCAGATTATAGATGCATTGGGTCTGGAGAAAATCCACCCCCGCTTTTGCTTTTTTGGCCAGCCGGGCCACCCGGAGCTCGAAAGGATCGGCAAAAGGATTGGCAGCAGCGCCGATAAACATCTGGGGCGGGTTCAGGATCTTGTCGCCCCCCTGAAAGGTTCCGTTGTCCCGCATGTCCCTGACGGTTTGGATGAGCTGGATGGAATCCAGGTCATACACATTGGCCGCCATGGGGTGATCGCCAAAATGCGGATGATCCCCGGAAAGACACAGCATGGTGTCGATGCCGTGGGCGTAAGCGCCGAGAATATCGCTCTGCATGGCCAGACGGTTCCGATCCCGGGTTACCATCTGGAGAATCGGATCCAGGCCCATCTGGCGGATCAGAATACAGGCGGCCAGGCTGGACATTCGAACCATTGCGGTCTGGTTATCCGTCACATTAATCGCATCGACATAGCCCCTGAGCATTTCAGCCTTTTCCCTGACTTTTTCCGGCACCGATCCCCTGGGCGGCCCGCATTCGGACGTTACCGCCAGGTGACCGGCATTGAGTATCTTTTCCAGTACGCTTTCCGTCTTCATTACTCTAAATCCTCCCTGATGATTCTACGGGGTCCGCCGTCTCTGCTGGTTCGCCAGTCTTTGGCGCAGAGTATATCTTCGTATTGGGCTTCCAGGCCGAGTTCCTTGAGTCGATCCCAGATCAACTGCCAGGCGCAGTCGACATCCGGGCTGATTTCACATTTTCCTCCGGTAGATCCTCCGCAGGGTCCGTTGAGAATCCGTTTCGAGCACCTGGCCACCGGACAAATTCCGCCGGTCAGACCCAAAACACAGTCGCCGCATCCCTGACACCGTTCAGCCCATACGCCAGGACGCTCGGAAGCGCCCATAAATTGGGTGTTGACGGCCGGAAACACGGGTTTACTTTTGAACCGGCGGGCGGCCTCCTGAACCCCGCATCCGCAGGCCATGGACAAGACGGCATCGGCCCGGTCGATGTCCGGGACGAGCGCTTCCACATATTCCGGATCACACTGCCGCTCAAGGGTGATTTCTTTTACTTCCAGGGTTTTGCCTTTTTTCATGAACGCGATTTGAAGCGCCGATGACAGAACCGCCACCTCCTTTCGCCCCCCGGCTGCGCAAACCGTCACGCATTCATTGCAGCCGATAAGGAGAATGCGTTTAAAAGGACTGATGCATTCGATGATCTCTTCCATGGGTTTTCGAACTGCCGTAATCATTTATAGGGTTACTCCTTTATTTCGATGCCGAAGCTGTTTCCGGCAGGGTGGTATCCGTTTCGGTGCGTTTTACGGGGTTCGGTCCGATTTGACGGATTTTCTCGGTAAATTCTTCGGCGACCCGGGAAAAACGATCGCCCATGCCCGCCGACATGGTAAACATTTCCACACGGTCGGCCTCGATGCCGACTTCATTTAAAAGCTTTTTAACATGGGCCACACGTCGAACAGCTTTTACATTGCCGTTTTTAAAGTGACAGTCGCCGTCCAGACAGCCGGCCACGTATACGCCGTCGGCGCCCAGCTGAAACGCCCGCATCAGATGGATCACGTCGACTTTACCGGAACACGGCACCCGAATGATCTTCACGTTGGGCGGATAACTCAGGCGCATGCTCCCGGCCATATCCGCCGCCGTATAGGCGCAATAATGGCAACAGAAGGCGACGATTTCCGGTTCGAACTCTTTCATCAGGCTACCCTTTCCAATAGACTCTCTAATTGAGCGAGGATCATATCATCTTCATATCGCATCAGCTCGATGGCCTTTGCCGGACACTCCGCCGCACAGATGCCGCATCCGTGGCATTTGGCCGGATCGATTTCAGAATACCCGTCGGCGTTGATAAAGGGAACGTCATACGGACAGGCCCGGACACACAACAGGCAGGCGGCGCATTTTTCCCCATCGACCTTGGCCAGAACGGCGCCCAGATTGATGGTATCTTTTGCCAGCAAGGCCTGAACGCGGCCGGCGGCTGCCTGGGCCTGGGCGATGCTCTCATCGATACTCCTGGGGCTGTGTGCGGTGCCGGCTACCATAAAACCCTGCACCGACATGTCCACGGGTCTCAGTTTCACATGATCTTCAAGGAAATAACCGTCATCGGTTCTCTGAACGTGAAAAATAGCCGAAAGGTCTTCGGTGGCTTCGTCGTCGGCCACCAGGCCGGTGCTCAAAGCAAGGCAGTCTGCGGAGATCTCAACCCGTTGCCCTAATATTCGATCCAATACATTGACTGTAACGCCGTTTTCCGAGGCTTCGACCACCGGTTTTTGCTCAAGATCATACTGAATGAATATAACGCCCTGTTCACGGGCCTTTCGATAGTAATCTTCCTGAAATCCGTAGGTTCTCATGTCCCGATAGAGGACAAAGATCTGGGCTCCCGGATTCAGGGCTCGGATTCTCAAGGCGTTTTTGATGGCAGCCTGGCAGCATATCCGCGAGCAGTTCGGGTTTTCCGGAATCCGCGAGCCGACACATTGTATCATGGCCACCGTATCCCAGGACCGGATCGATTCCGGACGATCCTCAATGGCACCGTCCAGCTCCAATTGCGTCATCACCGCATCGGTCTGGCCCAGCAGGTAGTCCCCGGGCCGATTCGGAAGCGCCCCGGTGGCCAGAATCGCCGCGCCGTGTTCGATTTGCCGATAGTACATCCGGGGGCCGATCTGCAGGCCGGTTTTAAAAAGCCCCGGCATGCCGGAATGATCCACAATAACCGAACGGGTCAGCACTTCGATGCCATCGTGATCCTGGACCCGTTGGATAAGATTCGAAAGATAGGCCTGAACGTCATCTCCGGATAGAGTTTTGCGGATCTGTTTTGCCACGCCGCCCAGTTGAGCGGCTCTCTCGACCAGGTAAACGCCGTACCCGGCATCCGCCAGCAGCAATGCGGCGTTCATCCCCGTGACCCCTCCGCCGACAACCATCACGCCCTTGTTGATGGGCAGTGAATGATCAGTGAGGGGATGGAGTCTGGCGGCACTGGCCGTTGCCATCCGGAGCAGCGCTTTGGCCTTTTTAAAGGCCTGGTCCGGCATGTTCATGTGGACCCAGGTATCCTGATCCCGGATGTTGGCGATTTCCAGCAGATAGGGATTCAGGCCGGCTTTCCGGAGGGTGTTTTGAAACACGGTCTCGTGGGTTCGGGGCGAACACCCGCCGATCACCACCCGGTTGAGTTGGTTTTCCTTGATGCAGGTCTGAATCCGCGCCATCGATTCCCGGGAACACCCGTGTCCCGTCACCTCGGCCAGCGCCACCTGGGGCAGTTTCTCGGCAAACGACGCCAGAGCATCGACGTCGATGACGCTGCCGATATTGAACCCGCAATCGCAAATAAAGATCCCGATTCTTGGCGACTCTTTCGACACATCCCTTTCCGCCGGATATTCTTCCGGACTGCGGGGCTTTTCCCGGAACCGATCCAGATGCCCCGAGGCGAGGGCAGCCGCGGCACTGGCCTGGACCATGGTTTCGGGAATGTCCTTGGGGCTCTGGAAGACGCCACAGACATAGACCCCCTCTTTGGAGGTTGAAACCGGGTTGAAATAATCGGTTGCGGCAAACCGGTGTTCGTTGACCTCGATGCCGATGGATGCCGAAAGTTCGCGGACATCCGATGAAACGCGAAAGCCGTTTGAGAGCACCACCATATCGAAAACACCGGTATGCAGCCGGCTGCTGTCGTCGGTTGCGTAGGTGACGTTCAAATCATCGGTGCCGGGGCTGTTCAAGACCGTGTGGGGCCGACATCGGACGAATCGGATGTTGTAGTCGTTTTGGGCCCTCAGGTAATACTTTTCATAGTCTTTGCCCGAGGTTCGCATGTCCATATAATAGATCACCGCTTCGATATCATCTCCGAAACGCTCCTTGGTCACCATGGCTTCTTTGATGGCGTACATACAGCATACGCTGGAACAATAGGGGACATCTCCCTTGTTGATGCCCCGGGACCCCACGCATTGAATCCATGCAACCCGTTTGGGTTGCCGATCGTCCGAGGGACGCAGCAGGCGGCCCTGGGTGGGGCCGGATGCGGACATGATCCGCTCATACTCCAGGCCGGTGAGGACGTTGGGATGATGCGCCTTGCCGAAATGGGTTAATTCCGAAGGATCGAAAAGTTCGGCCCCGGGCGCCAGGATGACGGCCCCGATCTGGCGCTCGATCTCTTTTGAGGCGTCGTCCGGTACAATGGCCCCGGCCGGACAGATCTTGACCAATGCTTCGGGGTCGCTGCATTTTTCCATGTCGATGGAATAGGCATAAGGGGTTGCCTGGGGGTATCGCATGCAGGTCGGTGCCCGGTGATCGAGACCCGGGGTAAAATGAACGCATTCCGGAAACGATTCGTAACATCGGCCGCAGGCCGTGCATTTGCCGACATCGATATATCGGGGAGACACCCGCAAAGCAGCCGTAAACGCACCCGCGCTGCCGTTGAGGCCCGTTAGATCCGTCAGCGTGAGCAGTTCGATATGACGCTGCCTGCCGGTCTCCGAAAGATGGGGCGATAATGTGCAAAGGTCACAGTTGTTGGTGGGAAATGTGCGATCCAACTGGGTCATCAGACCGCCGATGGCGCGCGCCTTGTCGATCAAAACCACCTCTCTGCCGGCTTCGGATAAGTCCATGGCGGCTTTGATGCCGGCAACACCGCCGCCGATCACAAGTACACTGTTTGTCGATGGTTCATGCTCTGTAGTTGACATGTATATTCCAGTTCTTTTTATCACGAATACGGTTGATTTTCATCGTCGGCAAACCGGCGCGCCTAAAGCCCCGCATAATCAAGAATCGCGGGGAGTCGATGCTCCCAGCCCACCGTTTCAATCTTAACGCCCTGGACCCGGCTTTTCATCGCTGCGACGGTTTCTCCGGCAATCCGAAGGCACTCCATGTCGCGGTCCGGCGCTTTCCGGATTCTTTTAATCAGGGCTTCCGGCATATGCGCACCCGGCTCGTTCAATGATATGTACCGGGCAATCCCGACCGATTTTATCAGAAATACCGTCGGAATGATGGGTACACCCAGCCCCTTTGCTTTTTCCAGGAACGCATCGAAATAATCCAGGTCGTAAACCGCCGGGGTCACAACAAAACCGGCACCTGCGGCAATTTTTTCCCGCACCGCTTCAAAAGCCTGTTCCTCGCCCTTTCCATCGGCGCAGGCGCCGAAGGTGCAGCCGGTCGTAAAACTGGGTGCGCCCTTGAGTTCGAAACCGGCCATATCAACACCTTCCTGCAATGATTGGATCGCCCCGATCAGGGACAACGCGTCCAGGTCATCTACCGATTTGGCTTCCCGGTGGTCGCCGTTTGCCATGGTCTCTCCCTTGACAACGATCATGTTCTGGATTCCCAGAACATGAGCGGCCAAAAGATCCCCCTGCAGGGCCATGCGGTTCCGATCCCGGCCATATACGTGCATAATGGCCTCGAGCCCTTGCTGCTGCATCAGCACTGCAGCGCCGATGGCGCTCATCCGCATCACACCGTTGTCCATATCCGGAACGGTAACGGCATCCACACGACCCTTTATTCGGCGGGCATTGGTAATCAACTCGGAAATATCGACCCCCTTTGGGGTATCCATCTCTGCCAACACAACAAATTCACCTGATGTTAGTCGTTTTTTTAAACCCATGAATATTCCTTTCTTTTATGAGCATATGCTCAAAAAAGTATTAAAAAAAACCCCCCAGGTTGTTAGGGGGCGGAAATAATTTTTTATCGAAATGACGGAAAAGAGAAACCATTGCGCCGGAAACTCAATGAGCGGGGCTCCATACCCAAAACAGATGAAATACAAATCAAACCGATGTCCATTTCCCACCAAGCCGCCTTCGCATCGAAACATGTGAACGGCGCCGTATCGGCCCATTTCTTAAAATAAAAAAGACTGCAGGCTATCAAACTGTTTATCTACCTGTCAACATGAATTACGGAAAAAAGCAGGGGAATCGCATGTAGCCATGGCACGAAACCTGCTACAATTGACTTAACGATCTCGATTTGGCACAATCATGATAACCCATTAATAATACTTGAAATCCAGCACTGCAAAGTAACTTATTGAAATCGTTAGAAAAATCTATACTTTTACTTATCTTTATGGTAACCACTTGAAAACACATTAAATTTCAGGAGGTTATCAATGATTGAAAATTATCCCATCGCACCTTTAACAAAGCATATCGATTGTATCAAAGATCCCCGGCGTCATAATATCCGTCATCTGCTCCAGGATATGCTTCTTATCGCTCTTTGCGCAATGATTAGCGGTGCGGAATCATGGACCCAAGTCACCGAGTACGGACGCTCAAAGCAGCAATGGTTCAGTGAGTTTCTCCTCCTTCCAAACGGTATACCTTCACACGACACCTTCGGGCGTGTATTCGCCATGCTCAACCCCAAAGACTTTGAAAACTTCTTCCGTCAGTGGGTACAGGAGTTTGCCGAATCCATCAAAGGCAACACCAGCGGGCCGGCATCAAAACGATTGCTATGGTCACCCGTCAGCGCAATATCAATGGAACGGTATCTAAGGAAAAAGCTTACTTTATCTCAAGCTTGGAAAGTGACGCAGCTGCTATCGCAAAATCCATCCGAACCCCTTGGAGTATTGAAAACAGGCTGCACTGGTGTCTGGGCATCTCCTTTCGCGAGGACCAGTGTCGCGTACGAAAAGACCATGCTCCGGAAAACATGGGAATCCTGCGCCACATGGCCATCAACCTTATTAAACGATGAAAATCTTGTCAGCATAATTTCTACATGCGATTACCCTGGCCGCAGTCATCATTCGCCGATGATCTTTACCAGAACCCGCTTCCTGCGCCGTCCGTCGAATTCGCCATAGAAAATCTGTTCCCAGGTTCCGAAATCAAGCTGTCCATCGGTCACCGCAACCACCACCTCACGGCCCATGATCTGGCGCTTCATATGCGCATCGGCATTGTCCTCGCCCACATTGTGCCGATAGCCGGACACCGGTTCATGGGGCGCTATCTTTTCGAGCCACACCTCGTAATCATGGTGAAGGCCCGATTCATCGTCGTTTATAAAGACGGATGCGGTAATATGCATGGCATTGCAGAGCACCAGCCCCTCTTTGATACCGCTTTCATAGAGGCATTCTTCTATCCGGGGCGTAATATTGATAAACGCGCGCCGGGTCGGCACATCAAACCAGAGTTCCTTCCGATAGCTCTTCATGCTAGTCCCTTTCAGCTTTGAGCTTATTCAGCTTCCAACATTGCCCATGATGGTAATTTCGACAATTCCTGTTCGGGTTCTGCTTGTCCGGGTTAGAGTTTTTTGATAATGTTATCTGTTTTCTCTATATCATATGGATAGTCATGGCTAAACCGAAAAATATCGCAAAAAAAATAGAATCGCAGCTCGCCCATACCATGACGGCCGACCGGTATCATCTCCGCCGGGAGCTTCGCCGTATTATGCGCGCCCGCCTGTCTGAAGAAAAAAAACAGCAGCGTTATACCGTACTTGAAAAAAAACTCCGGGCATCCCTCCAAAAGAAGGAACGCCGGAAAGCCGGTTGCCCCCGGATCACCGATCAGGATGCGCTTCCCATAACGCAAAAAAAAGACGAAATCATCGCCGCCATTCAGAAGCATCCCGTGCTTGTGATCTCAGGCGACACCGGCTCCGGAAAGAGCACCCAGATCCCGAAATTCTGTCTGGCTGCAGGACGCGGCATCAACGGGATGATCGGCTGCTCCCAGCCCAGAAGAATCGCCGCCACCACCATCGCGCGCCGAATCGCAGAGGAGCTCGGGGAGGATATGGGGCAATCGGTGGGTTATAAAATCCGGTTTTCCGATCATACCCATCCGGCAACCTATATCAAGATGATGACCGACGGCATGCTGCTTGCTGAAACCCACAGCGACCCGTATCTGAATCATTACGACACCCTGATTGTCGACGAGGCCCACGAAAGAAGCCTCAATATCGACTTTATTCTGGGTATTTTAAGAAATCTTCTCAAACGCAGAAAAGACCTGAAGCTGATCATCACCTCGGCCACCATCGATACAGAAAAATTTTCAAAAGCCTTTGAAAACGCCCCGATCATCGAAGTCTCCGGACGAATGTTTCCGGTGGAGGTCCGGTACCAGAACGAATCTTTGGAAAACGGAGATGCCACCCATATCGATCTGGCCGTAGAGGCGGTTCACCGACTGCAGAGAGAAAGCCCTTACGGAGATATTCTGGTCTTTATGCCCACCGAACAGGACATACGGGATACCTGCGACCTGATTGAAGGGAGGGGATATCCGGGTGTGACCGTATTGCCGCTTTTTGCGAGACTCTCGGCTTCTGCGCAGTCAAAGGTTTTTTCCCGGCCGGCCGGCCGTAAAATCATTGTGGCCACAAATGTAGCCGAAACCTCCATCACCCTCCCGGGGATCCGCTATGTGGTGGATACCGGGCTGGCGAGAATATCACGATATTCACCCCGCACCCGGACCACGGCCCTTCCGGTGGTCCCGGTATCAAAAAGCAGTGCCGATCAACGAAAAGGAAGGTGCGGGCGGGTGGAAAACGGGATCTGCGTGCGGCTTTATCCGGAAGATGAATTTGAATCGAGATCCATGTTTACCCCGCCCGAAATCCTGCGCTCAAACCTTGCAGAGGTCATCCTGAGAATGATCGCATTGAACCTTGGGGATATCGCCGGGTTTCCGTTCATCGACAGGCCGGCACCGAAAAACATAAAAGACGGGTTCGATCTTCTCATGGAAATAGGGGCCATCACGTTAGCGCCGAATAAGGCAAGCGGCCACACATTGACCGAAAACGGCCGGTTGATGGCCAAAATACCCATCGATCCGAGACTGTCCCGGATGCTCATCCAGGCACAAGACGAAGCATGCCTTCCGGAGGTGATGATCATCGCATCGGCCCTGACCCTCCAGGACCCGAGAGAGCGGCCCGCTGAAAAACAGAAGGCCGCGGACAGCATCCACAAGACCTTTCAAGACCCGCAATCGGACTTTATCACGCTTCTAAATATCTGGAATCGATACCATGATACCTTACGGGTTGAAAAAACCGCATCCGCCATGAAACGATTTTGCCGGAACCATTTTCTTTCATACAAAAGAATGCGGGAATGGCGGGATATCCACGTTCAGATCCGGGGCATCCTAAAGGATGCCGATTTTACCCCAAGGCAGGAGAAACCGAAACCCTCGCCCCCCGAAGACAGCAGCTTTCCGGAACGCTACGGGGCCGTCCACCGTTCGATACTGAGCGGATTTTTGTCAAATATCGCCCAGAAAAAAGAACTGAATTTTTTCCGCGCCACAAAGGGCCGGGAAGCCATGATCTTTCCGGGATCATCCATCTTCAACCGGAGCGGGAAATGGATCATGGCCGCCGAAATGGTGGAAACCTCACGCCTCTTTGCACGATCCGCCGCCAATATCGACAACCGCTGGATAGAAAAAATCGGCGCCCGCCAGTGCAAATACACCTATCTGAACCCCCGCTGGTCAAAAAACCGGGGAGCGGTCATGGCCACAGAGCAGGTCAGTCTCTACGGGCTGATAATCGATTCCGGAAGACCGGTCAATTACGGCCCCATCAATCCGGCTGAAGCCGCAGACATCTTTTTAAAAGACGCGCTGATCCCTGGGGATATAAAAGAGCCCCTGGGGTTTCTAAAGCACAACATGGCACTTATCGAAGATATCGTCGGCATCGAAGACCGGGTCAGGAGACGGGATCTTCTTGTGGAGGAAGAAGCACTCTACTGCTTCTACAGCGAAAGGCTTGCCGGTATATCCGATGTCCGGATGCTTCGGAAGGCGATAAAGAAAAAGGGCTCTGATGACTTCCTGAAACTGGACAAGGCCACCCTTCTTCGATACGACCCGGACGATCAGGAACTCTGCCTGTACCCGGACAGACTCTCCATGGGCGGCAATGCATTTTCCTGTGACTACCGGTTCGATCCTGGAAATCCAGATGACGGCGTTACCGTAAAAGTACCGCTCACCGCAGCCTCGGCAGTGCCCCCACATGCCGTGGACTGGCTTGTTCCGGGTCTTTTAAAAGAAAAAGTGGCCGCGCTGATCCGAAGCCTGCCCAAAGGGTTCCGAAAGAAGCTGGTACCGATCTCAAACACAGTCGAAATCATCATAGAGGAGATGCCGAAAAAAGACACCTCCCTGGCAAATGCCCTCAGCCGTTTTATCTATAAACGGTTCAGGGTGGATATTCCGGCAACCGCCTGGATACTGGAAGATCTTCCGGACCACCTCAATCTACGCATCGCCTTAACCGACCCCGCGGGCAGAGCCGTAAGGACCGGGCGGGACAAGTCGCTTCTGAATCACACCATGGCCCCAAAGGAGGAGATCCAGGGGATAGATCGTGTTCGAAAAGGATGGGAAAAAGACGGGATCACCCGTTGGGATTTCGGGGACCTTCCCGAGAGCATCGACGTTTCCGGAAAAGACAAGATAAGGTGGCAATACTATCCGGGACTTGAAAAAAAGGAGAACGGGATCAGCCTTCGTCTGTTTTCAAATCTTAACCAGGCACGGGAAGCTCACAAAAAGGGTGTGGCCGGACTCTTTGACAGAGTCTATTCGAAAGATTTAAAGTTTCTTAAAAAAGCCCTTGCCCTGCCCCGGGATCTAAACACAAAGACAAAATATTTCGGCGGCATAAAGGCCGTTGAAAATCAATTGTATGGGGCCGTGACATCGGAACTTTTCTCAAAAGACATCCGGTCTGAAAATGAATTCGAGGCATGGGCAGCGTCGGTAAAACCGACACTGCACCAAAAAGGGATCGCAAAAAAGGAAGGGGTTGTTGCGGTCATCAGCGTCTACCACGACACCCGGACAGCGTTTTTTCAACTGGAAACCGCGAATGCCGGCAATGCGCGTGTAGACGCCTTTTTAAGCAGGCTCAGAGCGGATCTTGAAAAACTGATTCCGGAAAATTTTATAAAACTATACGAAACCGAAAGACTCGGAAATCTGATTCGATATATAACCGCCATGGCCCGCCGGGCCCAGAGGGGGGTGTTTGATCTTGAAAAAGATCAGATCCGGCAAAAAGAGCTGAAAATCCATACCGACAGGCTCAATGAGCTGCTAAACAGTCTGACACCGGCGGTTTCAAAAGAAAAGCGGAATGAGATCGAATCTTTTTTCTGGCAGATTGAAGAGTATACGGTATCGCTCTTTGCCCAGGAACTGGGAACGGCCATGCCGGTATCGAAAAAACGGCTCGACACAAAGTTTAAAGAGATTCAGCGGATGCTTTAAGCCTTCTACACAGGCAATGTTGACTCATGGGCCGCAAACGGGCGTTTGCCGCTCGACACGCAATTTTGAGGCCTTAAGACAGGGGGATCAAAAAGCGGCTTTTCGATGTCCACCAGAAACTGCTCTGCCGCCTTGGCCGAAACCGGCTGGGAGAAGAGATAACCCTGTCCATAGCTGCACCTTAAGGCAATAAGCCGATTCAGCTGATCCTGGGTCTCAACTCCTTCAACGACCACCTGCATCCTGAGATTGTAGGCCAAGGTGGTGATTGCCTGTATAATCGCAACGCAATCGCGGTTGCTGTCCATGGTCGCCGTAAAGGCACGGTCGATCTTGACAACATCGATGGGCAGCTGGTGCAGACAGCTCAGCGATGAATATCCCGTACCAAAATCGTCCAGGTGCAGTCCCACACCCAACGCCTTGATGCGCTTCAATTGGTCGGAAACCATCTCGCCGTCCTCGAGAATCATGCTCTCGGTAATCTCCACGTTCAACTGCCGGGCGGACACATCGGCCTTGGCCAACGCCCTGGCGACCTCGGCTGAAAACCCCCCATCGAAAAACTGACGCCTGGAAACATTTACGCTCATCTCCAGTGACTGTGCCTGGGGGTGATCGACAGACCACTGCTTCAGCTGCCGGCAGGCTGCTTCCAGTACCCATTTGCCCATGGGGACAATCAACCCGGTCTCTTCTGCCAGGGGAATAAACTGGTCTGGAAAAACAGGGTTGTCAGGATGGTTCCAGCGGATCAACGCCTCGAATCCTCGAAGCAAGCCGGATGAAATCTCCACGATGGGTTGGTAGTAGAGTTCGAATTCCTCCCGGTCAATGGCCCGGCGAAGATCGTTTTCCATTTGCATGCGGGCGTGTACGGAAGCGTGCATCGCCTGGTCGAACATTGTATACTGTGCTTTTCCGGCAGCCTTTGCCCGGTACATGGCGGTGTCGGCGTCGCGGAGCACGTCCGCAGCCTTGTCGTAGCCACGATCGCTTACGGCTATTCCGATGCTGGCAGTCACCAAAAGATCGTGTCCGTCGACTCCGAACACAGGCGCCAGATGCTCAAGAATGCGCTCAGCGACCAGTACCGTGTCGCTCGGTTTGCAGATACCGTCAAGCAGGACAACGTACTCATCGCCGCCGAGCCGGGAAGTCGTCTGGTCATCACAACGACTCACCGTATCGATTGAACGTACGCACCTGTTCAGCCGCGCCGCTATCTCTACCAGCAGCGCATCTCCGCGTTCATGTCCGAGACTGTCATTTATCAGTTTAAAGTTGTCGAGATCGAGGAAAAGCAATCCGAACAGATAATTTTCCTGTCTTTTGCCGCGATCAATACAGGCCTGAATACGCTCGATTAAATAAGAGCGGTTTGGAAGCCCGGTCAGGCCGTCGTGGAACGCATTGTGGCGTACACGCTCCTCGGCGGCCTTGCGCTCCTGAACTTCCTTTTGGAGCTCGACAGTCAGTTTTTGCTGCGTGGTCAGCTCGCGTCGAAGCTCCCGGGTCAGGTTCCATTTTTCGGTGAGCGCGCATGCGAGTTGCCAGACCTCTGCGATATCGAACGGTTTCTTTAGAAGCAGCAGCTTGTCGGACCGGCCGAGACGCTCAACAACATCCTCCCACGCGTAGTCGGCAAACGCAGTGCACACGACCACATGCAGCTCAGGGTCCACGGCCCAAAGACGTTCGATGGTTTCGAGGCCGTCCCATCCCGGCGGCATCCGCATGTCAACAAAACTCATGGCATACGGCTTGCCGGCCTCTGTATTTTCGAGAAGTTTTTCATATCCCAGCCGCCCCTGAAGGGCAAAGTCAACCTCGAACCCCCCTCCTGATGCCGCCGAGGTCGAATTGTCTCCAAACAAGGCAGCTTCTGCCAGGTCGAGGTCAGAATCGCCGGCAGTACCGCCACAGAGGATCTTTCGGAAATCCTCGATGATCGAGGCGTTGTCGTCGATGACCAGAATTCGCTGAATTTTTCGGGTATCATCGCTCATGTCGTGTCACCTTGAGCCTCGTTTTTTACCGGCAGTTCGAGTGAGAAGGAGGCCCCCCTGTCCTGCCCCTCGCTATGGACCGTGAGCGAACAGCCCATCTCCTTGGCAGCCAAGGCGGCATAATGCAGGCCGATCCCGGAGCCGTCTTCATTTGTTGTGAAACCGTCAGCAAAAATCTTTGCCGTGTTCTCCGGCGGGATACCGATCCCGTTGTCGATGACCTCAAAGAAAACCCGGTCCTCACCCGCTGCGCGGGCTCGGAGCGTTATTCGCCGATCTTTTCTTGGCCGGGATTTGAGCGCCTTTTTGGCGTTGGTCAGCAGATTGATCAGGATCTGCATCACCTTGGCTCGGTCCATGGGAATGGAGGGCAGATCTGCAATCTCGCGATGGACCGAAATCTCATGCCGCTCGAATTCAGGGTAAACCATGGTGAGGGCGTTGTCTGCCAGCTGCGCCAAAGATGTCAATTCCTTCACAGCCGACGTCTGCCTGGCAGATTGCTGAGCCTGTATGATCGAATTCACGTGTTCGAGATTTTTCCCCATTAATCCCAGTTCGCCGAGCAACTCATCCTGTTCACGTTTCCAGTGGTCTGAAAGCTTAAGGAGATAATCCGGAAGTTGCTTTCCGCGAGGGTCCTCTGTGATGAACGCGCCGATATCGTCGGCGTGATGACGCATCAGATCAGCCAGCCGGCTCAATCCGGCGAGCCTGGAGTTGCGGATTTTTTCTGCTATGCAAGACACTGACACATTTATGCTGTTCATTACATTTCCGATATTGTGGAGCACATTCGTAGCAACATCCGCCATCCCGGCATCCCGGGAGAGTTGCATGAGCCGGCTACGCGAGTCGGAGAGTTTTTTAACCATATCATCGAACTCGTTTGCGAGGGTACCGATCTCGTCTTCGCGCTGCAGGTTGATTACCGAGGTAAGATCGCTACTGGTTCCGATTGCCGCCGCATGCGCGGTCAGCCGTGAAATCGGGCCGACCACTGTTCGTTGAATGACAAAGACGAGTATCAGCAGTGTAATGGCGCCGGCGGCGATCACCGAGAGAACCGCAGCACGCATGGCGGATCGGCCTCTGGCCGAAATATCTCGGGAGGCGTCCGCTCGTATTAGCAGTGCCGGATCGCCGGCGATGTCAGGGTATGTCGAGTAGACAGACAGCAGATCGTCGCTGCGTTCCTGGACGAAAGGATCGGTGTCCGGTGAAATGCCGCCCAAGGCCAACCGGTCTTCGGGCGGAACCGCCTTACTGTGGATAGGCCAGATTTTAAAATCGACCTGTGTCTGTTCCTTGAGAATTTTAACAATGTCCGGGGTCAGCAGGCGCCCCATCAGGAGTGTCCCGCGGATCGGCCCCTTGGAGTCGCTTGTTAAAATGGGTCGAGAACTGATCAGCATCGGACCGCTGTCGGTCACCACCAGGCCATCGATGTGGCTTTTAACGGTCTCGTGTTTTAGCAGGCGATGATTTTCAGGGAATCTATCCGGCGGAAACATCTTGAGCTGAATGATCGCTTCGGTGTCCAGGTCGCGGATCTCACCCCAAACTACCTCGCCCTTTACATCGATGAGGTAGATGAGATTCAGTTTGGTCTCGGTGAACGATGTCAGTATCAGGTTCTCGCTGACGTACGCCTCATTGCGGTCTCCGATATACTTATAGCTGGCGTCCCATCCCGCCCAGTCATGGCACAGATTGCCAAGATGCTCACTCTCTCGTGCGATGGCCCCTCGGGCACGTTCGAGATCCTTCACCCCTTCCTCGCGCTCAAGGGCAAGGAAGCTGGGGTATACGACTGATTTCTGGATTGCGTAGTCGGCAACTATATATAGGGCAAAAACAGCGAAAAGTAAGGATAGCAGTTTTATTTTGAGTTTCATCGCGTTTACTCCGCAATCTCGAGTTTATGCCCAGGTGGCCAGCAATTACGAACAAAAAGGCAATACCTCTGTTTGTCCGGCGCTGTGGACGGAAAAACAAGCCACCAGTCTTCTCTTCATCGGAAACAGTCGCGAAAAAGTTAAGTGCAATAACCGTGCGAACTATTCATTGCCCATCCGGAAACATGCAGTTTCCAAGTGGAGCTTTAGGCGGTCAGAGGTCAGCAACCGGCCAAAAACCTGTTTTTAATGCCTTTTACTGAAAGCTGATAGCTGACGGCTGCTTGCCGATAGCGCAAGCCCAAAAACGGTGATTTATGGATGAGCACTATTAAAAATTATGGGGAAAAATAGGAATCCATAGGGGATCGATATTAAATTGAAAAAGGATATTTGTGTGTTTTCTGGATGGCACTAAATACAAAATTTTGACGGTGCGGCCTTATCTGATATGTTTCATGAGACAGAATTAAATGAGTTAACTTTGCGGCTTTGCGCGAGACAGTCTGCTTTTCTGGGGAAAGCCACACCTATTTTTCAGTTTATGCCTTCCCGCGCGCAGCGCCTTTTAACAATGTCCTTTTTTGCGTACTTCTTTGCGCCTTTGCGGCTTTGCGCGAGACATCTATTTTTCAGATTTTGCTCTTCCCGCTTTGAGCTTTTCCCCTCTACACACGGTTACTCTTTTTGACCGCAATCTTTACCTGGTTGCTGCCGGCGTCATAGGTAACAGATATTTTCTCACCCTTTTTCAGGTTTTTCCGCGCAGCATTGTATTCGGGAAGCAGTCTCTCGGCAAGCTGTTGTTTGGATTCCGCTCCCACAACACCCGATTCCGTCCATTTTTTCTGAGCATAGGCAAAAATCTTATCGACCAGTGGATTCCGCTCCTCCGCTCTGGGCGGTCCCGCCTCGGAAACGGCTACCGGAGCGGCAGCTATGTGCTTTTCGTAATTTTCAGAATCCCGACTGAACATCCGCTTCCAGGCCTGCTCATAAACATAGAGTGAATGCATAAGACCGTCCAGACGCATGTGTACTTCCGTGTTTGCAAATCCGAAATTGATATTATAGATCCTGTTTTCGAACCGGCGAACTTCGGCAATCAGCTCTTCATATCTGGGATATCGGTGCACCTTACGGTCCGATAGAAACAGCTGAACCTTACGATCCATCTCAAGGATCTGGGCCTTGTATTTTGCCAGAGCCTGTATAATGGTTTTGGCATCTAAATCCATAATCCTGTCTCCGTAAGTCGGATAATTCTGCCTTAATTCCTGCTCTTTATATCAAAATGGCATCGCTTTGCAAATCGGTGCCCATCCTGTTTCGCACAGCGACAGCAAATTATTCATTTCCCGACAATATGGATCCCGAAAGTCGAGTTATGAAAATCTGGTGCCGTATGCATCCTTTAACTGCATATATTCGGACGCCTCCTCAACCCGGCCCCGCTTCATGCAGCCGTTTGCATAGATGGCACATTTTTCCATCAGCACACCGGCTGCTGCCTGTGCCTGGGGATATGAGAGGCCGCCGGAGTCTATAAGCTTTATAAGGGCCTTTATCCGGTATCGATCCAACCCCGGCGCCATGGACAGCTGATCCGTGTGCCCCCCGCGCTTTATAATCAGAGGCTCATCGATGAGATGAACCGGATACCGGTATCCGATGCGGAGCCACAGGTCATAGTCTTCACATGCCGGAAGTTGCTCATCAAAAAGACCCACCGTATCCAGAAGATCCCGCCGGATCATCACCGCAGAGGGGCTCACCAGACAGAGCGATAAGGACCGTTCAAAAAAAACACCCGACACCTTTTGGTGGCGTTTTTTGGGATTAACCCGCTTTCCGTTGCGGATCCAAGTCTCCTCTGTCTGGCAGATCATGGCCCGGGGGTGGGTTTCGAAAAATTCCACCTGACGTTCCAGCTTCCGGGGAAGCCACAGATCGTCTGAATCCAGAAAGGAGATCAGTCTGCCGGATGCTTTGCGAATCCCATAGTTTCTGGCCGCACTGACCCCGGCATTCTCTTGACGGATCACGGATATGCCGCCTTTATAGGTCTCTAGAATTTGAGCTGTGTCGTCTTCGGATCCGTCATCGACCACAATCAGTTCAAAATCCCCAAAAGTCTGCCCCAGCACGGAGTCGACCGCCTCCTTTAAGACCCACCCCCGGTTAAAGGTCGGAATGATCACGCTCACACACGGTTTTTTATCTAAACCCGGCATAAATTTTTCAATTTCCCGGCTGCCCGCCGGCCGCTTAAAACTCAATTTGGTGAGCAGGTTTTGGGAGTTGTTCTGAGTCTCCGAAACGCCTGCATGCCTCTATATAGAGCCGTTCCGAATATGTCAACATTTCAATCGGTTTCGAACCGGAACGCCTCCATCGGGCTGGATTTGAGACTTGATGCGTTTTAAATTAAAGGGTAGGCTCATAGCATCTATAGGTAAAGCACAAAAAACAATGATTACCAAAGAAAAATATACAACACCGGGGAATCGGATTCATCTGCTCCTTTCTAAAGCAACGATCAGGATCCCGAACATTTCCCTAAAGAGCGCTGTTATCAGCACCGCACTCATTGGATTTGTTTACAGCTTCAGCATCGGTGGTATCTGCGGTTTTCGGAGTTGGACACTCACCCCGTTGATCGATTTCGAGAATGAAAGACTGCTCGTCTACTTTATGTCTTTCCTGATAGGGTCGCTATGTTTCCGACAGAAGGTATTTGAAGAAAAATCCAAAAGCAGAACGCTTTATACGGTTGTAAATTCGATTGCCTGGGTTCCCATCACGATACACATCTTTGCCCGGCTGTTCCCCTTCTTTTACCCGGAGGATTTTTCGTTTTCTCCGCGATACAGGCTGATTTGGTGGTTCAGTTTCTACCTTTCATTACTCTGTTTGATATACGTGTTTAGGGATATCTACCGGTGGGCTTAAAAGATGGTGCGGTTAATTAAATGGGAAATAATTACAGTCGGGGGGATGTCGACGAGGTTTCGACCTGGACAAAACATAAACAGAGGCTCTGCTCAAAATGCAGGGCAAATTGCTGTACCATGCCGGTTGAGGTAAAAATACCGGACCTGGTTCGAATGGGTGTTATCAGCGAATTTGAAGTGGATGAGCCGGTAAAGAAGCTTGCGAAAAAATTAAAAAAAGACGGGGTGATCGAACATTTACATTTTAAAAAACAAATTTTCAGACTCGTTCGATTCGCCAATAACGACTGCCTATATCTTGACCCAACGAGTCGGAAATGCAAAATTTATATGCAGCGTCCCGATACTTGCCGAAATCATCCCCGTATCGGCCCCCGGCCTGGTTTTTGCCCCTACGAACCGAAATAACCAGAACCGCGGGGCCAGGCCGGGTATTGGTTCGGACGGAACTGATCACATGTTGAATAAGGAGACAGATGATGAAAATGGAACAGTATATAAGAGCTTTTGCAGGAAGTTTTGTCTTATTGTCCTTATGCTTGGGCTATCTGTTTAGTCCATACTGGTATCTTTTCACTGCGTTTGTAGGCGCAAACCTTCTGCAGTCTGCATTCACAAAATGGTGTCTCATGGAAGACATTTTAGAGAAGCTGGGTGTGGCAAAAACCACCTAGGCCCAGAATGCACCTGTTGACGACAAATAGGACGTCATGGGTAACAAATAAGGAGAAGGAGAATAAAAATGAAAGCTGTTTATGTTCCGGATGCACCGGATGCCATCGGCCCATACTGTCACGCCATGAAAACCGGAAACCTGGTATTTTGTTCAGGCCAGACACCCTTAGATCCCGATACAATGAAGTTAGCCGGCACGGATATTAAGGAGCAGACCCAAAGGGTGTTGAAAAACCTTTCAACGGTGCTGGCCGGGGTTGGGTTGACTCTCAAAAACATCGTCAAAACAACGGTATACCTTAAGGATATGAATGATTTCCAGGGGATGAACAGCGTCTATGAAGAGATGCTTCAGGGGCACAAGCCGAGCCGTACCACCATCGCAATCAAGCAAAACCCGTTAGATGCATTAGTGGAAATAGAGTGTATCGCCGAGTTGAAACCATAAAAAAAAATACCGGCACACTGGAGACCGGTGATCGTAATATGTTCTGGAGGACTTTGTGAGTATAGAAATTTGGATCGCTTTTTTTCTTGCCTCGGTGGTCGTACTGATAATACCGGGGCCGACAATCATTCTGGTCATCAGTCAGGCCGTCGTACATGGCCGCAGCGCCCTAGTACCGCTTGTTGTCGGAGTAACGCTGGGTGATTTTACGGCAATGACACTTTCACTTCTGGGTCTTGGTGCGATCCTGTCATCCTCTGCCGCCCTCTTTTCCGTGCTGAAATGGATCGGCGCCGCTTATCTCATATACCTTGGCATCAGGCTATGGCGGTCAGATCCGGAGAAATCTATATTCAGACTTCCGGCGACACGGGCTTCAAAACAGTCCCTATTCAAAAGCGCTTTCATCGTGACGGCATTGAACCCGAAAAGCATCGCTTTTTTTGTAGCATTTCTGCCGCAGTTTATCAGCACCCAGGGGGAGTCATCTCTGCAATTTCTGATTTTGGGGGCAACATTTCTTTTTCTTGCGGCTCTAAACACGGCGCTATATGCTCTTTTTGCCGGTCGATTCCGTGAAATGATACAGAATACAAGCGTGCGCCGCTGGTTCAACCGCTGCGGCGGCAGTGCACTTATCGGCGCCGGCTTTATCACCGCAACCCTCCAGCGCTCTTCATAAGATTTAAAAAGGATGAACCCCATTAACACGGATACAGAGATTGACGAAAAACAAGAAACCCTGGCAGCGGTACTCGAGTGCATTCCAATTCTGGAAAAGATTGCGAACCGGTCCGAACTTCTGGCGCTCTTGCCGGAACCCGAACGGATCGCCCTGATGACCGCGGCCGGAATAATATCCCGCCCCAACCGGAAGGAGATTAAAAAGCGCAATAAAGACAGAAAGCGGCTCAATCGGATGGCGATTACGGAGAAGGAGCGCCGACTGAGGGCGGCAACCGGGATCCGCAAGGCCAGGCAAGCCCCGGTCTTTATCGCCCCCCGGCAGATTTCATATGCAGACCGGAAAACCGAACGCAAAAATACCGACCATGAGCTGGAAACACCGCGCAACTGCTATGTGTGCAAGGCCGAGTTTACACAACTCCATCAGTTTTACGACGCCATGTGCCCGGAATGCGCGGAATTCAACTATCAAAAACGCTTTCAGACAGTTTCCCTGAAGGGGCAGGTGGCTCTGATCACAGGATCCCGGCTCAAGATCGGGTACCAGGCCACCTTGATGATGCTCAGGGCCGGGGCAAGGGTCATTGCCACCACCCGCTTTCCAAAGGATTCGGCCTTAAGATTTTCAGGAGAGCCCGATTTTTCCGACTGGGGCCACAGACTCCATGTCTACGGTCTGGATCTGCGTCACACCCCGAGTGTGGAGCTTTTTACCGACTATTTCAAGGAGACCTACCAACGCCTGGACATCCTTATCAACAATGCCGCCCAGACGGTCCGGCGGCCGCCCGGATTTTATGCGCATCTTATGGAAAATGAGACAAGAAAGACGGCACAATTGCCAGAGGATGCCCAGGCCCTTCTGGAACAGTACCGAGCGTGTGTCTCCCGGTTGGCGTACGGGCAGTCAGAGAATGTGGATGGCGAAAAAGCCCTGCCCGCAACCTGGAACGGCACAACCCCCGGTGTCGGGCTGCGCAAGTCCGCCCAGCTGTCCCAGATCCCCTACTCCTACGATCATTCCCTGGATGTGCCCGTGGCCTTTCCGGCAGAAAGCCTCGATGCCGACCTCCAGCAAGTGGATCTCAGAAAGACCAACTCCTGGCGGCTTCGGCTGGGAGAGATCCAGACCGCGGAAATGCTGGAGATTCAGCTGGTTAATTCCGTGGCCCCCTTTGTCTTATGCAACCGGTTATCAAATTTGATGAAACAGGATTGCACCGGGCAGAAGCATATTGTTAATGTTTCAGCCATGGAAGGCAAATTCCTGCGGTTTAAAAAAGACAGCCGCCACCCCCATACCAATATGGCCAAGGCCTCCCTGAACATGCTCACCCATACCGCGGCCGGTGATCTGGCCAAATACGGAATTTTCATGAATTCCGTTGACACCGGCTGGGTCACGGATGAAGATCCTGCCATTCTGGCCAGACGCAAAGAGGATCACCATGATTTCCAGCCGCCCCTGGATATTGTGGATGGAGCGGCAAGGGTCTGCGATCCGTTTTTCCACGGTATTCTGACAGGAAAACACTGGCGGGGTAAATTTTTAAAGGACTATTTCCCCATCGACTGGTAGCACCCGGCGTAGAGGGCCTGGCAGAGAGCATAAGTAAAGGAGTATCAACAATATGACACCATCGGACGAAAAAACGGTTCCGGTATCATGCAATAAAGACTGCGGGGCAGGCTGTGCGTTGCTGGCCCACGTAAAAAACAACAGAATTGAAAAGATTACGGACAACCCCCTCATCGATGAGCACATGAAGGGATGCATCAGGGGATATCGTATACCGGATACCGTGCATTCCGAAGATCGTTTGAAAAAGCCGCTGATCCGAACCGGCATCCGGGGAAGCGGTGACTTTAAGGAAATTTCCTGGGACGAGGCATTGGATCGAATATCTGAAAAACTGGGAGATATCCGCCACAAATATGGATGCACGTCTGTGATGGGATTCAACGGTTCGGGAAGCTGCAGGGGATCCTTTCACCACACCAATCTTCAGCCACAACGCTTCTTTTCACTCTATGGCGGATTTACCGGAAAAACCGATTCCTACTCCTGTGCAGCATCCGCATATGCGGACAAAACCCTGTTCGGAACCCGGCTGGTCGGATTCGATCCCCCCACTCTGGCCCACTCAAAACTGATTATTCTCTGGGGTGCAAACCCGTCTGTCACCCGTTTCAGTTCGCAGATTGAATCCTGGATAAGCAAACGAAAAGACGAAGGTATTCCGGTGATTATCATAGACCCGAGACGATCCCGGTCCGTACGCAGGCTTGCCACCCAGTGGATACCCATAAAACCTGGCACCGACACGGCCATGATGGCTGCCGTACTTTATGTGCTGCTTACCGAAAGGCATGCCGATTTGGAATTTGCCGAAAAATGTACCGTCGGTTTTAATGATCTTACATCCTACGTTCTGGGGGAAACGGACGGTATCCCGAAAACTCCGGAATGGGCGGAAGCCCTATGCGGCGTTCCCCCAGAGACCATCACGGAATTTGCGCATACCTATGGGACCACAAAACCGGCAGCTCTCATGCCGGGCCTCTCCATTCAAAGAACCCTGGGCGGTGAGGAAACATACCGGTTTACAGCAGCCCTCCAGGCAGCCACCGGAAATATCGGCCGATTGGGAGGCACATCCGGCGGTGAATTCAAGGGGATGCTTCCGATCCCGTTTTTCCCAAGCCTGCCGGTTCCCCCGGTACCCGATTTTGCAAATATTGCGGTATACACATGGGCGGATGCCGTACTTGAAGGAAATGCCGGCGGATATCCCTCCGATGTCAGGGCCATCTATAATGTCGGCACGAACTACATCAGCCAGGGAAGCGATATAAAGAAAAATATCAGGGCTTTCAATAAAGTCGATTTCGTAGTGACCCATGACTATTTCATGACGCCCACCGCCCGCTACAGCGACCTCGTCCTTCCGGTTACGACCTGTTTTGAACGGGAAGATGTGGTCTTTCCGGCCGACAATTATCTCTTTTACTCCGGAAAGGCCATCGATCCGCTCTACGAAAGCAAAAACGATTATGATATTTTTTGCGAGCTTTCAGACCGCCTGGGATTTGCCGATGAATTCACAGAAAACAGAACGTCCGAACAGTGGCTCGATAAATTCATGGAGGAATCCGATATCGAGGACATCGGACAATTCAAATCCACCGGTATTTTCAGAGGAGACGATCACATGCGCGTCGCCTTAAACGATTTCATAAAAGACCCCCTTGCACACCCCCTCGATACCCCTTCCGGAAAGATCGAGATCAGGTCTGCGGCTTTTGGAAAAACCGGGTTTTCATCTATCCCCGAGTGCCGAATAACCAGACCGCCGGCCGGTTACCCGTTTCGGATGGTTACCCCGCATGCGCGGTTTCGGGTCAATTCCCAGAATTCCAATCTCCCATGGATCGAACCGTTCAAGGCAAAAACCCTGCACATGCACTATCTGGACGGGCAAAAGATGGGAATCCGACAGGACGATCGGGTGCGTGTTTCGAGCCCTGAGGGGAAAATGGAGATTTCGGTAAATCTCTGCGATGACATCATACAGGGGACGGTCTCCCTGCTGCAGGGCTCGTGGACCACCATGGATGAAAACGGTATTGAGAAGGGAGGTGCCGCCAACATGCTGACTTCCACCACCCCGACACTCCCCTGCCAAGGATCCCGCACCCACTCGGTGTTTATAGCACTTGAAAAAATAGCGGGTGGACACTGACCCGGGGGATATTTCAAAACACGGTTATCTATAATGCTCCCGTAAAGGCCTAACGGCTTTGAAGATAAGCGTATTTCAAAATTTTCTACAATATGTCTAAAGAATTATACGCGACGGCCGATAATATAATAAAACAGATAAAGGCAAACCTCTTGAAAGAGTGGGACGCAAAGCCTCCGGCCCGGAACGATGGGTAGCGGGGTTGCCCAGCAGTAAACCGATATGTTGGAGCCCATTCTTTCTTTATAAGAATGGGCTTTTTATTTTGGAGGAGCAGCTATGATTTCAAAATTCGTCGGGATTCTGTTTGCATTTATATTGGCTGTGGGCACGGCTTCTGCGAGAGCAGACGTAATTGACATCGAAAACATCTCATTTACGACGACCTCTTCAGCCGACAACCGTCCGGATATCTTGCCGCCGAGCGGATCCATTCATGCATATTACCGTATGACAAGGCCCCCTGAAAACAGACTGGGGACGGTGACACTCGCAGGTCATCTCACCGATGAATCCGGCATTTCATCCGCATATATCCGTGTTGTTGCCGGAAATGATGAAATCACAGTGATAGATCTCGGTGAATTCCGAAATTTTAATATAGATATCGAGGTTGCGGCATCCAAAGGAGCTGAATATTTAATAGAACTATTTGCCTCCGATAGTAATCCGGAAAAGGCCGGCGGGGCAAACAGTGGCCTGGTCGATTCTACATTTATCCGTATCCCTCATGATGTGAGTGTTTGGAAACCTCAATAAGCGGCTCCGCAACCCCGGCGGCGGGATCTCCTAAGCGTCAGCTTCCCTGGCCCTTTATGCGGATCTTCCCCATAGCCGATTACTGAATCCACCTGAACCCCGGAATCCCTATCTGCCTGGATCCTATTTCCCAAAGGCTGTCCAGGGAACATAGGATCGCGAACTCAATAACTTGAACAATTCAATTCGTCCCCGGTCCTTAAGGTTATTTTCAACTGGCCGATATCGTCTATAGGAAACATAGAAAGGGAGTCGCATGTTTGAAGAGTATATCAAAATCTTGGCCAAATGTTGCAGGACTGCGTTCAAAAAGATGACAAAGGCACGGGTTATCAGGGTGTCGGTGGAACGCGACGAGCCGGTTATGAAAACATATTCAATTGCGCGCTCCATACCCTATGAGGATTTTGATAAAAATATCAGCGGCCATTTTGTTCTCGGTTTTACAGACGAAGAGACCGCGATTTCGGTTGCTTCGGCGATTGGTGAGAATATGGGGCTTCCGGCCATCGAACAGTTTGATGAAACCGCTTCAGATATCATAAACGAATTTATGAATGTTGTGGTGGGGCATACCATTTCAGAATGGGATGCGTTGGGTTTCAGTGTTCGATTCAGCCACCCGGAACCCCTCGACACCGGCAACACACAGGAAAATGACGCCCCGCCGGCCGAAGCGCATCTGGTGGTTCTCAAGCTTGAATCCAGAACGGTCATGTTTCGTGTCTCATTTTCCAAAACCACCGACAATCTGCTCCAGAACAAACGTATTCTGCTGGTAGACGACTCTACTGTTATTCGAAATATTCTCACCAAGACGCTTGAAACTGCCGGGTGCAAGGTAGAACAGGCAGCAAATGGTAACGCTGCGGTGGAAAAACACCGTATTTTCAAACCCGACCTGACCGTGATGGATTTGATCATGCCGGAGTTGGGCGGACTCGATGCAATCCTGCAAATTCAAACATCCGACCCCGAGGCAAAATTCCTCGTTTTGACCTCCACCTCAAGAAAAGACGAAGTCGTGACGGCCAAGACATTGAATGTACTCGCCTACCTAATAAAACCGGTTGACAGCGCCGAATTATTGGAAAGGGTCCGGGCGGCTTTTAGGGAATCATAAATACTCTAAATCTCAAATGCGTTTACCCTGGCAAACTTCCAAGAGGGCCTGTCCGGATTCGGTTCGATGTGGTATAATCTGCAGATCATCTCCAAAAGAGTAGGAGTAATCCAGAGGGTCCCCCGCAAAGGTCGACAGGATCTTCGACAAGGGGCCAAGGATTCAAGCCCGACACACTGACGGCGGGTAAGGGTTCGAGTAAAATACCGGAATTTATGCCGCCCTGCAGGAAGGATTTGCATATGCCAAGTGAGGATTTCTTCAGCATCCCCGCCTCAAAACGCATAAAGAGACTAAAGGATCGATTTCTGAATACAGCGCCCGAGATGTGCATCCATAGAGCCATCCTAGCGACCCGGGCATACAGAGAATACCAGGCCCAGCCGGTTATCGTAAAACGGGCGTTAACCTTAAAAAAAATCCTGGAAAATATTCCCATCTACATCGAATCTGATTCGCTCATTGTGGGATCTCCGGCCTCGAAGCCGAGAAGTGCCGAGATCTTTCCCGAATTGAGCGTCCACTGGATGGTACGGGAGCTTGACATCTTTGAAACCCGGGAGTTTAACCGGCTAAAGGTCAGTGATGAGATCAAAAGGATCATTCGAACCGAAATATATCCCTACTGGAAAGGAAAGAGTGTCTGTGATCATCTTGAAGCGGTTCGGGACAGCAGAATACAGCAGGCCGTGGACACCGGGCTCATATCAAACACCCACCAATGGTCGGCGTTTGCGCATGTGGCGCTGAGCTTTTACATGGTGCTCGACACCGGTTACGAGGAGCTGAAAAGGATTATTCATCAAAAAAAATCGGCCCTCGATTTTACATCTCCGGATTACCTGAAACAAAAAAATTTCTATGATGCCGCTGCCATCACCTGCGATGCGGTCATACTGTATGCAAACCGCTATTCCAGATTGGCCCACGAAACCGCACAGGCTGAAACCGATCAGAAACGAAAAACGGAGCTTCAGAATATCAGTGAAATTTGTGCCCGGGTGCCGGCCCGGCCGGCCCGTAACTTCCGCGAAGCTGTCCAGGCGGTCTGGTTTGCACAGCTGATTCCCCAGATCGAGACAAACGGATATTCCATTACTCCCGGACGATTCGACCAATACATGTACCCATTCTACAAGCATGATATGGAACATGAAACGTTGACCCAGTCAGAGGCCCAGGAACTATTGGACTGCTTCTGGCTAAAATGCAGCGAAATACTCCGTGTTGACGACAGAGGGGCGGCTGAAATAAATGCCGGTTATGCGGTGGGACAGAATCTGACCGTGGGCGGTGTCGGCATCGATGGGAAAGATGCCACCAACCCACTCAGCTACATGTGTCTGCTGGCCAACACCCACGTGGGACTTACCCAGCCCAATTTCACGGTCCGGCTCCATAAAGATAGCCCCGATGAGTTTCTGGACAGCGTTACCGAGGTTATCGACAACGGGAATGGAATGCCCCAGATTCTAAACGATGAAGTGATCATTCCGGGGTTGCAGAGACTCGGCATCGGATTGGAGAGGGCAAGGGATTACATCCCGGTGGGATGCGACGAAATCACCGTCGACGGCATGTGGGGCCGATGCAACGGCGGATATCTTAATTTCCCGAAAATCCTTGAGAGCATGATCAACCAAGGAAAATGTGCCCTGACCGGCAACCCTACCGGCCTGACCCGTGTGGGTCTTGAAAGATTCGATACGTTTGAAAACTTTAAAGACATTTATCTGGAGCAGGTCAAAGAAGGCGCTCGCATGATGGTGGCCGAAGGCAATGTCACCGATCTTGTCCATGAACGTCTCCTGCCCATGCCCTCTGTTTCAATAGTTGTGGCGGGTTGCCTGGACAAGGGCCTGGATGTGACCCAGGGCGGCGCCCGGTTAAACTTTACCGGCCCGGTGGGGGTCGGATCCGCCAGCACCGGGGATGGGCTGATGGCAATAAAAAAAATGGTGTATGACGATTCAAAAATCGAGTTGGAAACATTTTTTGAAATCCTGAAAAACAACTATGACGGCAACGAATTTATACGACAGTTTATCCGCAACCGGATCCCGAAATTCGGAAACGATATCGATGAAGTCGACGATCTTGTGGTGGCGGTGACAAACGCCTTTTTCGACGAACTCGACAGACATACGAATCCTCGCGGCGGAAAATTTACCGCAGCCCTCTATTCGGTCACCGCCCAAATCGGCCTCGGGAACAAAACAGGGGCCACCCCGGATGGCCGATTCGCAGGACAGCCGTTGTCCGACGGACTGTCACCCACTTACGGGTGTGACCTATCGGGGCCGACGGCCGCATTAAAATCGATTACAAAAATCGATCTTGAGCGCGCCATCGACGGGGTCATCGTAAATCAGCGATTGAGCTCTTCGGTGCTCAAAACCGCAGGCGGAAGAAAGAAGTTTAAATCCCTCCTAAGATCCTTTGTAGATCTGGGCGGGTTTCACTGGCAGTTTAATGTGATATCTTCGGATATCCTGAAGGATGCCCAGAAACATCCTGAAAAACACAATGGCCTGGTGGTTCGCGTTGCCGGATACAGCGCACTGTTTACCGCGCTTTCCCCAAAAGCCCAGGAGTCAATTATCGAAAGGACGGCAGCAAGGTTATGAGCAGCCGTGATCATGCCCCTGTGACGGATCAAAGGATCGAGGGGCAGGTTTTTGATATCCAGCGTTTTTCCCTGCACGACGGGCCCGGCATCCGGACCATTGTCTTTTTAAAGGGCTGCCCGTTGAGATGCATCTGGTGCTCAAACCCCGAATCGCAAAAATACGACCCGGAAATCATGTTCAACGCCTCAATCTGCATGGACTGCGGTACATGCCGATCGCTCTGCCCCCAGAACGCCATCCGGGAAAATAAAAACACCCCTCGCATCAACCGCCATCGATGCGATGAATGCGGCAGCTGCACCGAGGCCTGCCCCACCCGGGCATTGCAGCTGAGCGGAAAAAGCATGTCTGTCTCGGCGGTTCTTGGGGAGATCGAAAAGGATCGGAAATTCTATGAATCCTCAGGCGGCGGGGTTACTTTTTCAGGCGGAGAACCACTCGGCCAACCCGAGTTTCTGAAGCACCTGCTCATGGCGTGCAAATCCCGCGGTATTCACACCGTGCTGGAAACATGCGGTGTGGGCAGATGGGAATATCTTGAAAACATCCTATCCGATACGGACCTTTTTCTTTACGATATAAAACAGATGGATCCGGTCAAACACGAGAAGCTGACCGGTTATGACAATCGATCGGTGCTTGAAAACCTTGAAAAACTCTGCAGCAACGGCGCCAACCTCATCATCCGTATGCCGGTGGTGCCGGGCTTAAATGATTCGAAAAAAAACCTGACCGCAACAGCTGAACTCATGATCCGACTCGCCATCGCAGAAATACATCTGCTGCCGTATCACAACTATGGGGAAAACAAATACCTGATGCTGGGTAACGATTATGCACTGACGGATCTGGAACCCGTTTTGGAAAAAAACCTGGATGTCCAAAAGCATCTTTTTGAACGATACGGCATACGGGTTGTCATCGGCGGGGAGTAAATCTGCATCACGTAAATTATATCAACACCTTGACCACCGATTTTATGACAACTGCTTCCCCGTCAAAAACTAAGCCGGGTGCATGGATATCGTCCGGATACAGTATGCAGAGCATATTCTTCTTCAGGGAAATTGAGGAGAAAAATTCGGAAGTAAAAAATTGAACATCGTTTTCCGCGTCATAATCGCTCTGATTAAGGCAGTCGGTTATTGAACCGTTCTGTATTGTCTCGAACCCTTCATATATATATTGCAGGTCCACGTATCTTTGATGCCCTTCAAATTTTGCCAGATCCTTCGGTTTTGTTCGGTACATCTGATTGACGGCAAACAGGGTGTCTCCATCAATGGCGACCGTCTGAGGTTTTCCTTGCTTTACTTCTGAAAATGATTCGGGTGTCAACCCTTTCAGGTATCCGATTCCGTCCATAATCGCCTTGTTTAAGGGCAGGTTTTTTACGATGTCATCAAGGTATCCGAATACGGCCATGATTCTCCCCTCTTTAAAATGTCTCCTGATTCCGATTTTTTCATGGTGATCGATACTCGATACTCGATACTCGATCCTTGATGCTCGATACTGGATAATCCGGAATGCATTTGGGGTGAATTCAAAAACATCGAGAATCCAGTATCCAGGATCGAGTATCTGTAAATGGTTTAAGTCATTTATATTGCATCGATCTCAAATGATGAAAACAATTTATGCAACTGCAGGGTTTATTCGCCTCAACCCGGCACCCTGAAAAGGATATCCTGGGCCCCCTCCCAAAGCACGCGTTTTCCCAGTGCATCCAGATTGTCCCGGCCTTCAATTATGGTCAGAAAATGATTGCCGGCCAGCTGCCCCATCTTGCTAGCAAAGCATGAGCTTCCATAAACAAACAGGATTTCAGCCTCGCTGTATCCTCCGGGATAAAACAGAATATCCCCTCTCGATGGATGACTTGTATGGTTTTCAAAACCGACACCGAGGTCAAATCCACCCAGCGGAATCCAGACCGCTTCCCCGCTCCAGCGGGAGTGGATCACCCGTTTTTTGAGTGGAAGCAACTCCACAAATTTTCTGCATGTCTCCGGGGCCTGCTTCTCCTCCATTCTTGCCAGAAATGAAAAGGGGCCTGCGATAATCTCAACATTTTCCATTTCTCTCATCCTCTAATTTTCATCTTCCTCAGAAGCGATGATGTTCTGGGATTAAATCCCAATTTCTCATAAAAAGGGACCATGCTTTCCGGGCAATAAAGCTCGATATGAGAAACACTGACCAGTTCGGGATGATTGAAAATCGTCTCCATTATCAATTTACCCAGGCCTTTGTGCCGGTACGACGGGTCCACGATCACATCAAATACAAAGGCCTTATACACATGATCTGAAATGACACGGGCAAATCCGACGAGATCATCGTTCTTTTCATCACAAATACCGAATATGAAATCGGTATGGCGTAACATTTTTTTTACATCACCCAGAGAACGGCCCTGGGTAAACCATTCGTCTTGATATAGTTTATGGAGCTTTACGATATGATCGGCATTGAGTTTATGAATTATTTTGATATCCATCCCCTATTTCAGCTCTATCTCCACAAACACAAATTCATAATCATTCGCATTGATTGTATTATGTTCGACACCTGCCGGCCGTGCGTAGGCCTGGCCCGAAACCAATTCGGAAACGGTTTCACCGCCATCTGCTTCAAGAAGCAGCTTCCCCGTGGTTTGGGGCACGATGACATAGTCATAGCCGTGGCGATGCCAGGTTGTCTCCGCATTCGGTTCAAGTCGCCACTCGGTAACAATGACGCGATCATTTTCAACCTGAATCGTTGACTCGGCTTTTGGTCTGGTCGTACCCATCGATGCCTCCTTGCAGTTTTGCATAATATCTGATCGATTCTGTTTATGGGAACATTAAAGGCAAACGGATAGCGGAATCAAGTAAATTTTCGCTTTCCGCCATGTCCTTTGGTACCCGATTCACCATTTTCAATAAAACCGAACCCCTGAACCCCCGGGATCGATCCAGCTCTTTTTTCAGGTAATATGAATTGATTTATCACAATAGCAAATTTTTACTACCATGAGACCGGCATTACGGACTGCAATTAAAGGTTTGGGTAAAATCGATCCGCTGATCACCCAGATCGACCTCGAAAAATCTGTAACGGGCCCCTTTAAAAGGCTGGTCATTGCTCCCGGACCAGTAGTAATCTTCGCCCGCTGTGGCTTCTGCATAGAAGTAGATAAGTCTGTTTTCCGTATCTGCTGCGTGTTTTCTCTGTTCCGGGTCCAGAAAATACCATCCATCGGTTCTCCAGGTTCGCTCGCCTTTAATATCCTGCAGAAAATAGACAGCAACCCGGATGGGCCAGCCGCAGTTATTTTTTATAAACACATGATTTTTCACCGGCGGGGAGGCGTTTTCAGCCTCTAGGAAGATTTTGATCTGAACAATAATTTCACCGGCAGTCGCCTTGTCTTTGAACACATGGTTCTTAACGGCATTTACCTTTACCCGGGTGACGGTGGAGGTGACCATGTGCAGCGCGATTCCTATCTCCAATTCCCGGGTCCGGGCATGCAGCAGCGCCTCTGTTTCCGACTGCTCGATCCCGGTGAAATCGATCTTCATCTTCTGGAGGGCATTTTCGGCAGCCGAAGCGACCTGATCCAAAGAGCCGACCAGTGTCTGCTGGGCCACATTACCGGTGGTGTATCTGTAAAATTCCCCGGCCCCGGCAAGGGTGCCGGGCACGATGACCTGGGCACATCCGGAGTTCAGCACCATCGTACTGAAAATGCCCATGAGCATCACAACTGCTTTTGTCAAATTCCTTCTGTTTGCCTTGAAATTGTCATTCATATCATTATGATTACGGTATGTTCATTTAACCGGCCGAAAAATTAGAATTTTTTTCTTAATTCAGTTTCGGTTCTGAATTCCAGTAAGACAAACTTTTGGATCTTATAATGACCTTGAACAAAAAAGACAAGCCCCGGGGAACCGTCAAAGCCATTATAATCCACTTGCTTTTTTGCAAATAATCAGATTTAGGATCATGCCATGGACGCTTCGATGAAACAGAAACTGCAGAGAATTCTAGACCGTGTAGAAGAGCCGGTATACAACACATCGATTACCGACCTGGGTATCGTCGATGGGATTCGACACGATGAGGAAAACGACAAATTGCTTGTCTTTCTAAATTTTATGCACCCGGGTCCAAAATGCTGTGCCGTTATAAACGGCCTGGTGCTCAACAGCATAAAAAAACTTCTCGCAGAGGCGCTCGAAGATGCATTCCCCGGTTTGTCCGTGGAATATGTTTAAAAATGGCGAACCTGCCCTGATGAGCGGGATCTGTAAATGGGGGGGATCCGTCTGAATACCTGCACACATGAACCCGAAACAGCCGATGATCCATATCTGTTTTGGAAAAAAAAGACGCTCCGTGAAATGACGCCGGAGGAATGGGAATCGCTGTGCAGCAGATGCGGCATCTGCTGCCTAAACCGGTTCAAGGACGGGAAAACGGGCAAGGTGTTTTTTACAAAAATCGCCTGCCGCTTCCTCGATCTTGACCGATGCGCCTGTACGGTTTATGCCAAACCGTTCTATTCCGTACCGGAGTGCGAAAAAATCACCCCTGAAACTGTCTACACACTCAAATGGCTGCCCAGGACCTGCGGATATCGCTGTGCGGCCGAAGGCAGAGATCTGGAATGGTGGCACCCGCTCATTTCAGGCCATCCGGCAACTGTGCACCAGGCAGGAATCTCCATCCGCAACCGAGCTGTATCGGAGCATTCAATTCCGTTAAACGAATTCGAAAATTACATTATGAAAAAACCGAACACGCCACCTTAGCGTACCTAACGACACGGACACATTGCCATTCACGCCGGTTTCAGCACTTGAAAGTATTTGACAATTTCCTTCACCTGGATTTTATATATAACTGGAAGCTGACTCCAGAACAAAAACCGAAACCCGAAAAATATTTTTTTACCCCTGGAATCATTAACCGTTGGATCACACCAAAGAATGAAGGGAGGAAATATGTTTGATGTATTGATAAAAAATGGAAAAATCGTCACCGGTACGGGCAACCCCTGGCTTTACGGCGATGTGGCGGTTGTTAAGGATAAAATCGTCAAAATCGGGAAATTGTCAAAGGAGTCGGCGGAAAAAGTCATCGATGCAAAGGGGTGTTATGTCTGCCCCGGATTTATCGACGGCCATAGCCACTCCGATCTGGGTGTCATCTCAGAGCCCACTGCGGAACAGAAGATTATGCAGGGGGTGACGACTGAGAATATCGGCATGGACGGATTATCCGTAGCCCCGATCCGGGAAGAGCATATTGCCGACTGGCGCAAGCATCTTTCCGGGCTGACCGGAAAACCGGACATCGATTGGTCCTGGAGAAGTTTTGCCGATTTTTTCGATGTGATCGACGCTGTCCCGCCCTCCATAAACATTACCTCCTATGTCGGCCTGGGAACGATGCGTTTATGCGTGATCGGAATGTCCGATCGGGAAGCAACCGCCGGTGAGATCGAGCAGATGAAGGTGATGGCTGCCCAGGCTATGGAAGAAGGCGCCCGGGGTATCTCCGCCGGATTGATCTACCCGCCCAGCCAGTACCAACGGCTTGATGAAGTGATAGAGATTGCCAAAGTGGCCCGGCAATACGATGGTATTTACGATGTCCACCTTCGGAGCGAAAGCGACCATCTGATAAAGGCCATGGAGGAAGTTGTGGAGATCGGCCGGCAATCGGAGATTCCCATACTGATCACACATTTTAAAGCCAGCGGAAAAGATAATTGGGGAATGTCTGAAACGATCCTGAAAATGGTGGAAAATGCCCGGGATGAAGGGATCGATGTAACCGTGGCCCAGTATCCGTATACGGCCGGCAGCACCATTCTCCATGCTTGCATCCCCCCCTGGTACCACTCAAAGGGGCCGGATAAGCTCATTCAGGCCCTGGGGGAGGAGAGGGACCAGATCAAAAAAGATATCCGGGAGCGGAATGACTGGGAAAACATGTCCATGAGCAACGGCTGGGACAACATCTTCGTCTCCTCGGTTGAAAGTGATGCCAATAGAATTTACGAAGGAAAGAACCTTGTCGACATTGCAAAGATGCGGGGTGTGGAAGATCCTGTCGATGCCGTATGCGATCTTCTCATAGAGGAAGAGCTTGCCGTGGGGATGGTGCTTTTCTGCATGGACGAATCCGATGTGATCCGGATCATGAAGCATCCGGTCACCGCCTATATCACCGACGGCATCCTCGGCGGCAGCAAACCCCATCCGAGAGTGTACGGCTCCTTTCCGAGACTCCTCGGAAGATACGTAAGAGACCAGGGGGTCGTAACGCTTGAGGAGGCCATCAGAAAAATGACCTCTGCAACCGCAGAACGGCTTCGGCTCAAGACCAAGGGCAGACTGGCTGAGAATTATGATGCCGATATCACCGTGGTTAACATGGATACCGTTATCGACAACGCCACTTACGAGGATCCGAGGCAGTTCCCCACCGGAATCGACTGGGTGCTCGTAAACGGACAGGTGGTGGTGGAAAACGGGAAACATACCGGTGCAAGACCCGGTAAGACGGTCAGAACCCGATAAGCCCCCGTATCGAAGGCGGATGTGTCCATAAGGATCAGGGCCATCCGCCTTTTAAAAAAATAAATGGTGCATCATGGACATCTATCGAAAATTCGGCGTCTCCCCCATCATCAATGCTGCAGGCACACTGACAAGGCTCGGCGGCTCCCTCATGCTGCCGGAGGTCGAATCGGCCATGTCCGAGGCTGCTGGAGCCATGGCGCCCATCGAACAGCTTCAGGCCGCAGCAAGTGCCGCCATTGCCGCTGCGTGCGGCTCAGAGGCCGGATATGTGGTTTCCGGCGCCGCGGCCGGACTGACCCTTGCCGCTGCGGCCTGCATGGTGGGTACCGATGTGGTTAAAATGGGCGAGTTGCCGTTTGCCGCAAATAGTCCGGATGAAATCATCATCTGCCGTTCGCACCGCAACTCCTACGACCACGCCTTCCGGACGGCAGGCGCCAGGCTCACCGAGGTGGGCGTCAGCGACCGCTACTCAGGCGCCGGTGTGCGCGAAGTCGAACCCTGGGAGATAGAGGCTGCCATCTCGGAAAAAACCGCTGCCATCGCCTACACAGCGGGCGCCGATGCCCAGCCATCCCTTCCGGCGGTTTCCGAAGTGGCGAAGCGGCACAGGATCCCGATCATTGTCGATGCCGCCGCTCAACTCCCGCCGCCGGAAAATCTTCGCCGGTTTATCAACCAGGGGGCCGATCTGGTTGCCTTTAGCGGCGGAAAGGCGCTCAGAGGACCCCAGGGGACTGGACTTTTAGCCGGTCGGAGAGACCTGATCGCATCCGTAGCACTTCAACATCTGGATATGGATGTCACCTTCTCCCTCTGGCATCCACCCGAAACCCTCATCTCCAAAAAAACGCTGAAAGGGGCCCCCCGTCACGGTCTCGGCCGGGGATTCAAGGTTTCCAAGGAACAGATCATCGGTGTTCTGGTGGCGTTGGAACTCTTTACGTTGGAAAGATGCCGTTTAGACCGGGAAAACTGGAAAACCCTCCTCTCCCGGATCGAAAACGGAATCAAACATTGTGAAAACATAAACATACGTAACCGGATGCCCAGGGCCAGGCTCGGTTACCCCCTGCTTGAAATTCAGATTGATGAAAAAGCCTTTGGAAAATCTGCAGAAGCGGTTGCGGAAACATTAAGATCCGGCAATCCGCCGATCTATGTCGGGGAGATGAAGCTTATGGAGGGTGCCGTGTTGATCCACCCTGCAAACCTGGATGCAGAAAGTGCCGATCTGATCATCGCAAGGCTCAACACCCTGCTGAATGAATGATTCCGATGGGTGTTGCCCTCCCCGAACGGTATGCCTTAAACGGAAGCTCCGGCTGCAGATAACGCTGGTAGGGTCTGCAGTTTTTATGGCGCCTGCACATCATACAGACTTCGAAATGTTTTCTGGGGCTCCCCTTTTTGGGGCAGGATATGTAACGTGCCTGTTTCAGCATTATTGACCGGCTTTCCTATACATAGGAGGCCCCCTCGATGACCGGGTGTTTTTTCAGGAAATCATCATCAATATCCACCCCGAGCCCGGGGCCTTCCGGCGGATATACACACCCGTCGGCATCGACCCTATAGGATGTGTCCACAAGCTCATCTCTTAGCGGGTTGTAAGCGGAAACATCCGCTTCGAAATATCCGGCGTTTTCAACAGCGGCAAGAAAATGAAGACAGGCTGCCATGTTGAGCCCGGTGATGGAAGTATGGGGATGCACCGGTATTTTCCAGGCAGAAGCCATGGCGGCGACACGCAAAACCTCCGTAAAACCGCCGCATTTGGACAGATCCGGTTGAAGAATCTGAATCACCCCGTCTTCGATGATGCGATGAAACTCAAACCGCGTGTAGGTATTCTCGCCCAGGGCAAGGGGTGTTGTACCGAAGGTGGATGCCAGCGCATAGGTTCGGAAATCATGAGCAGGAAACGGCTCCTCCAGCCAGTCCGCATTCAGCGCATCCAGTGCCGGAATGACTGCACGGGCATCATTCAACGTATAGCCGGTATTGGCATCGGTTAAAATCGTCAACTCCGGAAACGCTTCGCGAACGGCCTCAACCCGCTCGATATCCCGGGCCGGTGAATCACCCAGCCGCAACTTGACGGCTTTGTATCCGGAGTCGGTTTCCCGGCGGACTTCCTCCACCAGGGATTCGGGTTTCTGAAATCCCAGAGACACGCCTCCGGCGTAGGCGGGTAACGGTTTTGCAGATCCCCCCAGCATCCGGTAGACAGGCCAGTTGACCGCCTTTCCGCGGATATCCCAGAGCGCCATATCGATTCCGCTCATGGCCAGGCAGCAGGCGGCACCCATGCCGTGACTGCCCAGCTGCATCTTGTAGATCCGGGTCCAGATTCCGACAACATCTGCGGCATCCATTCCCGTCACCAGATCCGATAGCGTCGTGTTAACCAGATGCGCAACCGCCCCCGGACACCGGCCGTGGTGCGATTCTCCGTATCCGATGATACCGTCTTCTGTCTCAATACGAACCACAACCGCATCCCGCTTTATCATACGTCCGATACCGATCCGCACCTGTTTCTCTTCTGGCACCGGAACGGAGACAGGATAAGCCTTCAGTTCAAGGATTCTCATGTTTCCTCCTCTCACCTCATTCTTTTATACATAAAACTACACCGCCGGCATGGGACAATTCCGGACGCCCAATTCCCAGTCGGAAACGGGCAGGATTTTCCGCTTCACAGCCAACGGCTCCCGGTGGGGTTTCCGGATCAGTTTCTCAACCGTATCACCAAAAAACCCCGCCATAATGGTATTTAAGTAATTTCTGAGGACATGGTAGGAATAATGTCTGGCAGCGACGGCATAATTGGTGTTGACCATCTTTTCTTTCCGCCGGCCGGAGTGCAATATCTCTGCAACGGCCTGGACTGTTTTACGGGAGAGGTATCCGTCCATGACCGCCAGATCGAATCCAAGCGGTTCGATATCCCGAACAAAGGTGTCATAACGGTTCACCAGAATCGGTTTCTTAAAATAGATCGCCTCCAGAAAAGCATTTCCGAATCCTTCGTACAGGCTGGGGTAGGTAATAAAATCCGCATGGGGATAGAACTCCCACAGGGAGTAGAGGCCTTGACCATTCTTCTCGCCGGCGGGCTCACCGTTTCGTGTCTTTATCAAACGCAGATCCACCTGGTGTTCACAGGCGTGCTCCTTGAGCCAGTTTACATATTCAAAGCCTTCATCGCCGGCTTCATGGGTGACGACCAGTTTGCACCGGGGGTCTTTCAACGCCTGGATAAGCTCAATGGCATATTCGATGCCCTTTCGCTGGATGATGCGGGTCGGTTGCAGGATAATGATGTCATCCGGGGCCAATCCGATGGATTCACGGAAAACCTTTGCATCGTCCAGACCAAACAGCGGCGGATTTTCAAAGTCGATGACATTGGGGATGACGGTGGAAGAGATTCCGGTCCTGTGGGCCAGCTGCTGCTGGGCATCCGAGTTGATCACCACATGAGCGATCCGGGGCAGATGCGGCGGGAAAGCCATCCGGATGTAGTCGCTCACGGCGTTTACCGAAAACCGGATCCGTTCCCAGGAGAAGTCATGGTGGTGCGCAATGGTGGGAACCTGTGTCTCGGCAATGACCTCGGTCAACGCCAGCCCCAGCGGCACATGCATGGGGATCGCCAGGGCATTTTCCGCAACCAGAAGATCGATTTCGAAACGGTGAATAAATTCATGGAGCTTTTGCTTTATATCGGATCTAAGCTCGTGTATCGCCTGAGTAACCTCCGGCGTCCGCCGTTTCTGCCCGAATATCTGGGAATTGATCCGGGATATCTTTTCATCCTGGAAAAAAGCTTCGGGGACCAGAAAACTCCGGTCGGAGTCATGTTCCAGTTTTCCGGCAAACCAGTAGCAGTGATGGCCGTTTTGTTCGAATACTTCCGCCCATTTGGCGGCTTCCAGTGTCACGCCGTCTGTGCCGGCAAAACGTGTGGAAACAAATCCGATTTTTTTATGCATCCGCTCCAACCCAGTCCAAGTGTTCAATCAAATAAACAGCTCCAGTCTTCGGTGCGTAGATGTGTGCAGGGATCGCGTCCGTTCCGGTTTTCCTTTGAAAGCACGTGCATATTCGGAAAAGACAGGGACATCGCCGATAAAAAGCTCCGGAAATGAGTCTGATAGGGGTTCGTAGAAAGTGGTTCCGGTTTCGCCAGGCTTTGTATATCATTTGCTCCGGTAATATTCTGCCCCCGGCACAATTCCGCACCGAGTGGCGTTTTGAAAGCTCTTATTACAATATTTTGTGGAATGTCAAGGGAAAATATCAATATATAGATGATAGGATCATTCGGTTCAGAAATGATTTAAAAATTTTTCTTGCAGTATTGTATCCTCTGTCTAACATTAATCATAATCGATGATATCCAAACGAGACGATATTTCATGTAAAAAACTGAAGGAGAGAAAATATGCCGGAAAAATCAAAATGGGAAAAATGCCGCGTCACATGCCCTGAACAGGAGGGAGAAGCTGAGCTTTTCCTTGAATGGCATCGGAAAGAAGGGAAAGATGTTCTGCACAGTTCCAGCTGCAAAAACCCAAGATTGATGGATCTGAGCGGATCGGACTGTGAATGGACATGCTGGGAGTTGATCGAAGAGAAAGCCAACCCGGGCAAACCCTCCAAAGAAACGCGGTTATCTATAAAGCTCCAGTAAAGGCCTAACGGCTTTGAAGATAACTCACTTCGTGGACGTATGAAACTCGTATATAAGGGATCGTAACATCAAACAGAGCCCCGAGATCAATAAAACATCGAGCGATATAAAATATTTAGGGTCTGTTGCAACACCTTCATGCTGTTTGATGCAACGCTCCCTAATATACTCAGACAGTCACACATCCACGAATCGAATCACCTTCAAATCCTATTACGATATGCAACTGGAGCTTTGTAGATAAGCGTATACGGAAATTCCAAACCGCAAATATCAAATCCCAAATAAAACATCCGCCGCAGGCGGAACCAAAATTCAAAATTTCAAACACGAATTCTGTGTTTTGGTCATTAGATATTATAATTTGAGATTTATTTGCTATTTGGTGCTTGGTATTTGAGATTTAGCAGTTGATGCCTGTGTCCTGGTTTTTGCATAAAAAGCTAAGAGACACTACGTCTAAGGACCCGCTCCGGGTTACAAAAACCGGAAAAGCGATTCCGGAATAAAATCTGCGTAGTGGATGAAGTTAACCGCAAAATGCGCAAGCATAACCGCCGGAAGAGATTTTGATACCAGGTAGAGTGCCATAAAGACAGCCCCGATTGCACCGGTAATCAAGACATGGTGAGATCCCTGGCTCCAGTGGATCAATCCGAACAACAGCGCCGATATTGCCACCATCGCCAGCCGATTGGACAAATACCGGGAAAAGACCGCAAACAGATAACCACGAAAAACAAGCTCTTCACAAACGCCAACCATCAGAAGCCCGACTGTCAGATCGATCCATTTCCAGGACGCACTGTCAATTGCCGGCACGAATCCGAGCCGATGGTAGCCCGGAAGATTTCCTATTAACAGATACCCGTTCTCTAAAATGAGCGTGCCGACCAGGGTCCCGACCAGAAACACCACCACAAAAGATACCGGCGACGGCGGGGTCAGTCCGAGCCGGTTGCAGCGGATTTTTCCGGTACGGATCAACCAGATCGCCAAAAAAAGCGGAAAGAGTTTGGTGGCACCGTAATCGATGGCAAGCCAGAGCCGCCAATCGTGAATAAATAGCGTTGTCAGATCATTCAGATAAAAGGGGATCGCCATCAAAAAGAGTATCGGAAACCAGGCAGCCTCTTTTTCTCCGGAAACGAGCCTCTGTTCCCGGACCGTTTCAGGCCGCGTCGATGCGGGTGGCGGCTCCTCATCCGTTGGCGGATAGGCAGCCATGAGTAGTGAATAACCAGCGCCGGCGCCGATGACAAGGGCCATGATTCCGATGGACAAAAACAGAGCGCCCCCCCCCGGCAGCAACATCTCTAAAAGGGCGGAAGCAGGGTTGACCGTCAGGGCGGCAAACCCGAAACTGAGCCCCCAGGCCAGAACATGTCTTATGTTCCCCCTGTCGGTTCCATGAAAGGCCGAACCCACGGCCCATGCGGTAATACGGCCGCCCATCGATCCAAAAATCGCAAAACTGTAAAATGCCAGGAGGGCCATTTTGACCGGAGTGCCGAAAATAAGGAAAAGCGGGGTGACTCCGGCAATGCAGACGGCAGCCCAGACAACAGAGAGAAGCAGACATTTCATACCGGAGAGATTTCCGCCCACGGCCCGGACAAGCCATACATGGGAAAAACCGCCGGCAATTCCGAAGACCCCCATTGAAATATGGGCGGCGGGAAGATCTGAAAAACCAAAAAACCGCACCGGAGCGACACTTGCCATGGCCAGCAGTACGGCGGCAAACCAGCCGGCAGCCGACGCTGACAATATTTCCAGAGGCCCGGAAAGTTTCGGTTGTTTACTCCTGTCTGTCATATAGCGTCTAAACCCGAACGTTGCATAATCTATTTTACTAGTTATTACGGTTATCTTCAAAGCCAGCGGGACTCGACTGGCGCTTTATCGATAACCACGATAGTTATTTCTTTGCATTTTATGAAAAAAAATACACAAGCACCAAATTCCAAACAAATTTCAAATTTCGTCTTTAAACGCAGGCGGCAAAGGAATCGTTTTCCAGAGGCGGATAAAATCGGCCACAAAGCCGACCTTTTCTTCAAACCGGACCCTGGCCTCTTCGGGGTCTGCATCATTGGGATCGTTGATCCCCCAGACACCGGTGTCGGTAAAATCGTCTGAATTGGGTTGAACGCATGCCCGGTACAGCTGACTCACCATCTCGTGATCCTCTCTTTCCGGGTCGAGATATTCCATAAGCTTTGAATCCAGCTCAAGCGAGGGTTTCCATCCATCAAGACGCCACATCTCGACCAGTTCCTTAAAAAGGAGCAGTGCGACCCCGGTTTCCGAGGGCCCGCTGTGGACATCCCAGAACCGCTTCTGTCGATCCGTATAGATCTTAGCCATTTTCGTGTTGCCGGGTCCATCGGGGACGGCGGTCATCACCCGGAATTTCCTCTTGGCCAACTGAACGGCAAGGTTTAAGATATTTGTGTTTCCACCGTGTCCGTTGAGGAAAACAAACCGCTTGATCCCGTGCCCGGCAAGGCTGCCCACCGTGTCCATCAACACCCCGAGCAGGGTCTCCTGGCTAAAGGTGATGGTGCCCGGAAACCCCATATGGTGGGGCGAATAGCCAGGAAAGCACGGGTGTACACACACGCTGTCGGTCTTTTCGGCCACCGCATGGATGTATTCCCGTACGGCAAGACTGTCCATTCCCAGCGGTAGATGGGGCCCGTGCTGTTCGATGCTGCCGATACCGATAACAGCCACCGGGGCCGATTCTCCCGCCAGCCATTCCGCAAAGGCGGGGCGGGTCAATTCGTGGATCCAGAACTTTGAAAGCATACGATACCTCCCTTTTAATACTTAGTGTGCAATTTCGTAAATTCGGCAACGTAATTTTTCAGGACAACTATCCTGTATAGCTGACATTGAAAGTTTGAAATTTAAAGTGCCTAAAATGCCTAAAGTTAAGGATGATAATCATTTTATAATCGGCAGAATTCCTTAATTTTAGCTCACTTTACACTTTAGCTCACTTCAAACTTTACATTTAGGCACTTCAAATTTTAGGCACTTTACACTTCCCTTATAGGCACTTTTAACTTTTCCATAGGTTGTCAGCACAATTCCGGAAAAAATCAAAACAATGCCGAAAAGATGAAAGCCGCTGAAGCGCTCTCCGATAAACACAAACGCAAGCGCGATGCTGAAAACCGGCATCAGGTTGACAAAGATGCCGGATTTGTTGGCCCCGATCATGGAAACCGCCTTGTTCCAGAAAAGATACGACAACACGGATGGGAAAATAGCCACATATAATATACTGCCGAGGGTTACCGTGGATATCTGCATGACGGGTTTTGTTGAAAGTTCCCAGATGTAAAAAGGGAATAAGAATATCGTGCCGAAAATAATCAGTATTTCAAGAAGCGCTGCCTGGCTGATATCCTGAGGCCGGAGTCTCAGCAGCACCGAATAGATCGCCCAGCTTACGCATGCGGCCACCGCCCACAAATCTCCTGTGGAAAACCTCAGGGTCAGAAGCACCGAAGGATCACCCCGAGAGATTATCCAAAGCAGGCCGCAAAAAGAGAGCAGCACGCCGCTCCCCTGGCGCAGAGTGATCCGCTCTCGAAACCCCACCCAGGAGAGAAAAACAATCATCATCGGCGTAAATGATTGAATCAATGCCGAGTTTATAACCGTTGTGGATTGAAGCGCAATGTAGACAAACATGTTGAAGTTTGTCACCGATAGAACGCTGAGAAGGGCCAGAAATTTCCAGTGTGCGAGAATCGATTCCTTATGCCTGATGAGAGGCCGGATGGAGAAGGGAAGAAATATTATCATGGCAAGGCCCCAACGCCAGAACGCCAGTGTCACCGGCGGTATGATGTCATGGACCCCCCGGGCCAGAACAAAATTGCCGGCCCAGAAAAGTGTTGTCAGAATCAAAAGCAGATACGCCATAAGGATACGCTTCCACAAACTGCAGGTGGCAAAACCGACATGGAATCCGTGATCACCGATTCTATGGTGATGATGAACCCGACCGGATGTCACGAACCGTCCGCTGAATGACACCCAGGGCTTCTTCCACCCGGCTTCGGGAAACATCCAGATGGGTAACGGCACGGACAAGAGATCCACCAAGGGTTGAAACCCGAACGCCGGATTCATTCAATTTCCGGTTGAAGGCATCGGGGGTTATACCGAGGGCCGAGATATCAAAAAACACCATGTTTGTTTCCGCAGGTTGAACCTGAATCCCGTCAATTGCTGCCAACCCCTCAGCCAGTATCTTTGCATTGGCATGATCCTCTGCCAGGCGGTCGATATGATGCTCCAGAGCATATAAGGCGCCGGCTGCGATGATACCGGCCTGACGCATGGCGCCACCGAACTGATGCTTCCAGCGCCAGGCCTCCCGGATAAACTCGGCCGATCCGGCGAGCGCCGCGCCCACAGGGGCGCCCAGCCCTTTGCTGAAATCGATCCATACCGAATCAAAATGTGATGCATATGTTTTTGCCGAAACCCCTGCCCCCACAACCGCATTCAATAGCCGGGCTCCGTCCATATGCCGGGACAGCCCGTTTTTTTCAGCAACCGAACAGACATCGCCGATGGTTTCCAGAGGCCAGATGGCGCCGCTGCCGAGATTCGATGTCTGCTCGATGAGCACTACCCGGGAACGGGGAAAATGGTTGTTGCGGGGACGAATCGCCTGCTGCAGCTGTTCGGCGGAAAAAATACCCCGCTTGCCGTTAAGGGGAAAGATGCTTGCGCCGCTTAATGCGGCGGGACCGCCTGTTTCAAAATGACGGGTATGTCCGGTATCGTCCATAAATATTTCATCCCCGGGCCGGCAATAGACCCGGAAGGCGATCTGATTGCACATGGTGCCGGATGGAAGATAGATCGCGTCTTCTTTGCCCAGAAGGTCGCAGACCTTTTCGATCAACCGGTTCACCGTGGGATCCTCCTTCTGCTGTTCGTCGCCCACGTCGGCCGTCGACATGAATTTTCGCATTTCCGCAGTCGGCTTTGTGTGTGTATCGCTGTAGAGATCGATCCGAATATCCTGCATTCTGTATCCTTTGTAGACCCTTAAAAGTTACTTCTTTGCCTTTTCTGAAAAAAAATAACCTGGAATATTTTCACTATTTTGTAACGGGTATAGATAATCGCCTGTGGAATGTCAAACAGCCGCCCACACCCGCCAGCAATTCTCGGTGACTCGCCGCAGGCCAAAAAACAAAAAAAATCCAACACAAGGCGCAAGCGCCCGCGCTATGCGTGACTATAATTCAAAATTCCAAACATCTATAAGGTCTCGGAGAAAAACATGATAGACTGGAAAGATCCAAATGACTAATTTGACTTCGTAACATTAGATTTTGTGTTTCTTTGATGTGAAAAGTATTTTTTGACAACGCGTATGTGACTCAATAGCCTTCTGGCGCTGAATATGTCGCTGCTCCAATTGCAATATGACTTCC